>Ga0209716_1000150_pt1 | contig 73525 bp, 75 predicted proteins | sample COGITO_mtgs_1205_FD_184811 | JGI IMG/M metagenome (GOLD analysis project Ga0209716, IMG submission 184811) | Pelagic marine microbial communities from North Sea - COGITO_mtgs_120531 (SPAdes) (version 2) | ecosystem: Environmental > Aquatic > Marine > Epipelagic ... | reverse complement strand
TGTGGAAACGTAGGCCGCTGCCAGCTCTTGAGTATTTACACACAAAAGCTTAGCTTATTCAACTCTTCGTTGTTTATGCTAAGCTTTTTTTTTAGCCCTCTTTTCCCCTAATTCTTAGCTTATCTTATTATTTTAATCTTTTTTAGTCTTTTTAACAGTTAATAGACAATAATTGATAATAGATTTCTAGACAAATTTTTATAGTATTATTAGATATTAATTAATATACAAATAGATTAAGTTACATTCTGAAGTGATTTTATATTTTATATTTTATATTTAAATATAAAAAAAGGCCAACCTTTCGATTGACCTTTATTGGAAGATTAAGAATCTTATTTCGATTCTAATATATCTATAGAAATAATTGCATCATTTTGTTCAATTGAATCCAATACTGTAAAGCTAGTTGCATCTTCTAGTTCTATTCCACCAAAAACGGTATGATGTCTATCTAAATGAGGTGTAGCATCAAAACAAATAAAAAATTGACTTCCACCTGTATTAGGACCTGCATGTGCCATTGATAGACTTCCTTGATTATGAACTTGTTTTTTCATATCAACTTCACAAGGTATTGCCCAGTCAGGACCACCAGTTCCAGTACCATTTGGACAACCACCTTGTGCCATAAATCCAGGAATTACTCTATGAAAATTAAGGTTATTGTAAAAACCATCATTTGCTAATGTAGCAAAGTTTGAAACAGTATTTGGAGTATCTTCATTAAACAATTTAATTAAAATAATCCCTTTACTTGTTGTTATTTTTGCATATTGAAACTTAGCTAATTCTTCTGTTGTATAATTATATTTTTTTAATTCTTTGCCGAACATTATCTACCTTTTATTATTTTTTAAAATTATATCGTTTTTAGGTGTAAGATAGTTTAATTTTATCAGATTTTGTATAATTTCTTTAAATACAGGAACTGCTGATGCAGAAGCATATCGATAATACCAATATTTACCTGTTGAGTTTGGATTCATTACGGTAACACCAATTGTATAAGAGTTCTTTCCATCACCAACAAAGCCAAAAAATGAAGATATATATTGTTTCAAATATTTTCCACCCCTTGCTATTTGAGCTGTACCTGTCTTACCACCAATTTCTAAACCATCTATTTTCGCTGCAATACCTGTTCCTTCTTCCACTGTTTGGATTAATAACTTTTTCATTTTTTCCGCAGTTTCTTTTGATATTACTTTTTCAGGTTTACTATCATAAGCTTTATATTTATTGTTATCATGTGATAAATAAGAAACAATTTTAGGTGTAGTCATAAATCCTTCACTATTAAAAACGGTATAGGCTTTCATCATTTGCATAAAAGTAGCGGTAATACCCTGTCCATAGGAATCAGTAGCTTTAAATATATTATCTTCACCATCACGATCACCTGCTGAATATTGTCTTATACTGTGGATTACACCTTTTTTCTCATAAGGTAAATCTATACCAGTTTTTCTTGCAAGTCCAAATCGTTTAAATCCTTCATAAAATTCTGGTCCTGATAATCTTTGTGCTATTGTTAAAGTACCAATATTTGAAGAATAAATAACGATATCTTTTAAAGTTAAATAATGTTTTTTAAATTGGTGATCATCTCCTATCGTATATCTACCTAATTTATATTTTCCACGTGGGAATTCACCTTTGCTATTTGCTTTACCTTTTGTATTATAAGCAAAAAAGAGTTCATTTTCTTTGATTCTATTTTTGTCCATTACTAATGAGATAGCTATGGGTTTAACTATTGAACCTGGTTCGAATTGATATTCTATTGCATTTACATTTAAAGAAGGTATATCTTTTTGTCTAATTTTTTCTGGATTAAATCTATTTGAAGATGCCAGTGTTAATATTTCACCTGTTTTACTATTCATAATTGACACAATAATTTCATCAGCACTTAATTTTTCTTTATGTTTATCAAGCGTTAGCTCATTATTTTTTTGTAATTTTAATGGAATATTTAAATTTAATGTTGCTCCATCAATTCTTTTTCTAATTACAGAATTCTTGTCAAAAGCAATATATGACAATACATCTCTATTTCCTTTTAAAACTCCATCTTTTGATTCATTTAACTCTTTATTATAACTCTTTTCAAGTCCCTTTATACCTTTAACTTTTGTTGTACCATTTTTACTTTCAAATTTTGAAATATAGCCAACTACCGGAGTTAAAGTATCATCATAAGAAAATAATCTTTTTTCTCCGCTTTCATTTATACTTAAACCTCTAAGTATTTTTCCACCTTTTACTTTTCTTGAAATAAATACATTTAGTTTTCGCAATTTAAAAGCTAATTCTTTTAAGTTCTTAGCAGTTCTTGAATCTATGTTATAAGATAATATTAGATTACCAGGCTTATTTTTTACTTTATTTAATTTTTCTTTCAATTTTTGATAGGGTATTTTACTATAAATAGAAAAAAGTTCTAAAAAAAGTTCCTTTTTATCTTCTGCTAAATGTCTTGTATCTATAGATGCTTTATATAGTTTTTTTGATGAAGCAATTTTAAAATTGTCAGAACTAATTATATCACCACGTACAGAAAGTTCTTTTTTCTGACTTTGTAGTGTAGGCATATGCCTGTATTCAGTTATTGTTCTGAATACAGAAATAATAAGTATTAATAAGAATAAAAAAATAATCATAAATAATATTACAATTTTTTTAGTTTTATTAATTTTTTCGATTTTGTTTGAAGACATATTTATCCATAATGTTATATAATAGAGTATGTATTCTAACAAAAATAAGATTAAATCAATAAGTAGTCATTTAAATTGTCAAAAAGCAGATTATCCACTACTTATTTTAGTATCCATATTAATTTCAGTAAGTGTTATATTTTCATACTCTTTGAGCATTTATACAGTCGAGTATTATGGTTATAACCAGTTTCATTTTTTCCTTAGACAAATTATGGTTGCGATAGTTGCAATCGCTATTATGTGGACTTTCTCATTGATTCATCCAGATAAATTAGTCGGAAAAATTGGAATGACCTTATTTTTAGTATTCTTTTTTTTGATGGCTATAATGCCTTTCCTTCCATCTTCAATGGTAACAGCTTCTGGAGGTGCAAATAGATGGATAAGATTACCTGGTTTTTCTCTCTCTCCTGTTGAATTTTTTAAAATAGGTTTTATATATTTCTTGTCTTGGTCTTTTCATAGAAAAGTTATAGATCAACCAAAGAAAATTAGTTTAAAAAAAGAATCAATACTTTTAGCTCCATATTTTTTAACATTTCTTGTTGTTGTTTTTATTGTAGCTTTTTTACAAAAAGATTTAGGACAAGTTGTTCTTTTAGGAATTATTTTAGTTATATTGCTAATTTTTGCAAATAGGTCATTTAAAATATTTTTAGTTCTAGGGGCTTCTGCACTTTTAGGTTTAGTTGGATTAATACTAGCAGCACCTCATAGAATTCAAAGAATATATTCTTGGTGGGCAATGGTTCAAGATGGAATACTTTCTGTCCTTCCTTCTTGGGCTGAGGGTTATTTAAGAATAGATGAATTACCTGAACCATATCAAGTATCTCATTCACTAAATGCAATGCATAATGGTAGCTTTTTAGGTCAAGGTATATCTAATGGTGATATAAAAGTTGGTTTTTTATCTGAAGTTCATACAGATTTTGTACTAGCAGGTATTACAGAAGAAATAGGTCTTTTAGGTTTGATTTTTATTGTAGGTATAATGTTTTCAATAATCTGGAGAATATTCAGAATTAGCAGAAGAATAAAAAATCCAATTTATCATTTATTTACATTAGGAATTGCTTTAATGATCATTATAGCTTTTTTAATTAATTCTTATGGAATATCTGGAATGATACCAATAAAAGGTATTGCAGTACCTTTATTATCTTATGGTGGTTCATCTATGCTTTCTATGTCAATTGCTGTAGGTTTAGTTTTATCAATAAGTAGGATTGTACCTGATGATGAAATTAAAATAAAAGAAAAAAAGGTTTAGTATGAGAGGAAGTGTTGTAATAACTGGTGGTGGTACTGGCGGCCATTTAAAAGTAGCAGATGCCTTTATTGAAGAGTTTTATAAAAGAGGTATCCCCGTTATTTTTATAGGCTCTTCTAATGGTCAAGATAAACAGTGGTTTGATAAAGATAAAAGGTTAAAAGTAACATATTTCCTTGATACAAAAGGGGTAGTAAATAAAAATGCTTTTGGAAAAGTTACATCTTTACTGAGTATTATTTCAAAAACAAATTATTGTCTAAGTCTTTTTTCTAAATACAATATAAAAACTGTAATTTCAGTAGGTGGTTTTTCTGCAGCAGCTGCTACATTTGCTTCTATTGTAAAGCCTGGATGTAAACTTTATATACATGAACAAAATTCTGTAATGGGAACATTAAATAAAGTTACTTCAAGATTTGCAACAGAAGTTTTCTCATCTTTTAATAAGTCATCTATAATTAAAGATTATCCCGTATCAAAAGAATTCTTTGATTTAGGACGAATTAGAGATAAAGTAGATACAGTAGCGTTTTTTGGTGGCTCACAAGGCGCAGTAGCTATTAATAATTTTGCTTTAAAATTAGCTCCTAAATTAAATGAAATGGGAATAAATATTATTCACCAAGCGGGCAAAAATGACTATCAAAGAGTAAAAGAAGAGTATGAAAGATTAAACATAGATGCTGATGTTTTTGATTTTACTAAAGATATTCCAAGTAAGATGTCAAAAGCTGATTTTGCAGTAAGCCGTGCAGGTGCATCAACATTATGGGAACTTTGTGCAAACTGTTTACCTACATTTTTTATTCCGTATAAACATGCGGCTTCAGATCATCAATATTATAACGCTAAAGATTTAAAAGATAAAGGATTGTGTTTTTTACAAAGAGAAGAAGAATTAAAAGAAGAAGAATTTTTTAATGCGATAAAAAGTGATATTCACAATATTAGTAAAAGATTGACTTCTTCTATTAATTCGAATGCAGTATCTTTAATATGTAATGTTATTGTTCAAAATAATAAGAATTAGAATACCGAAGATTATTCTATAAATACCAAAGGCCACAAAAGTAAAGTTTTCAAGGAATTTTAAAAACAGTTTTATTGCTAGAAAAGCTACTAAAAATGATACAACAAAGCCAACAGCTAGATTTAATATATTTGCATCTGTAAATAGTTCTTTATGATGTTTTAACAAATCGTAAGCAGTTGTAGCACACATAACAGGAAAAGCTAAAAGAAAAGAAAACTCTGCACTTGCTTTTCTGTTAAGACCAACTAGCATTGCACCAATAATACTAGAACCAGCTCTTGAAGTTCCAGGAATTAAAGCAAAAATCTGAGCAAAACCAATCCAAGCAGCTTGTTTATAAGTCACATCTTCAACATCTAAAGTATGTGTTTCTTTTTCATTGTAAAACTTTTCTACTATTAGGAATATAATTCCACCAATAATAAACATATAAGCAACTATTTCAATTGAGAACATTGCTTTTACTTGATTTGAAAATATAAAACCAATAATTGCAATAGGAAAAAATGCAATAATTACTTTTGTCCATAAATCAATATGAGAAAGAGTAAATTTAGAAGGATAAGTTAAAATTACAGCCAATATTGCTGCAAATTGAATAATTACCTCAAATGCTTTATTTGTACTATTTTGCTCAATACCTAGAAATTCACTAGCAACTATTAAATGACCCGTTGAAGAGATAGGAAGAAATTCAGTAATTCCTTCTATTATTCCTAAAATTATAGTATCAAATATTGTCATTTATATTCCCTTTTGTTTTGTTAACTTTAAAAAAAGTTTTAAGCTTCTTTTTTCTTTTATTCCAATTTTATAATCAATCTTTTTTAAATATTCCAATATATTTTTATTTGATATCCCTGTTCTTTTTGAATACTGATTCAAAATATAAGTTGGTATTTTTATATGATTTTTATTAAATTTTTTGATTATTTTTTCTAATTGTATTTTATGTGAGGAATAACACAAAACAGCAAAAACGAAGGGTAAATTATATTTCTCATTCCAAAATTTAGCTAAATCAATAAAATCGTTCTTTTTAGTACTATGGTAAAATTTTAATGCTTTATCACCAATCAAAACTTTTCCTTTTAAATCTAAAACTTTTGCTAATGCATTTGATGTATCACTTTGAAAATCTTTTTCTTCATTTCCTGGTATTAACAGTACTGACAAAACATCTTTTTTAGCTATTATTCCTAAATCTAATTTTTTTTCATTTCTTGACGCTATGGATGATATAAAAGCTGAATCAACTTTTCTTTTTTTAAACTTTTTATTTATTAAAGAAGGATAAGATTTTTTGTATTCTATTATTGATTTAGTTTGTGTTGAACTAATATTTTTTTTTATATAAATATGAAATGGTAATAAATTTATAAAATCTATTTTTGCAAAAATCATGAAATTATGATTCCTTTACATTAAAATTGTTTTGCTATAATAATCAAAAAACAATAAATAAGGGGTTAAAGTGGTTGATGTAGAATTCCTAGGACCAATAAACAAAAAATCAATAAAAGTTAACATTTCAAACCTTTCAGAATTAAGTGAAATCTTAAAAAATGATGAGGAAGTTGCAACTTGGTTAGAAACTTGTGCGGTTGCCATAAATGATACTTTAGTAAGTAAAAAAGATATAGAACTTTTTAATGGAGATAAAATTTCATTATTACCCCCTGTATGTGGTGGATAGAAGGTAAAATATGAAAAGTTTAGAATTATTTGAAGGGAATTTACCAGTTGAGAAAATTACGAATACCTGGTATGCTAAATATAAAGAATCTAATTATGGAGCTATTATATCATTTGTAGGTGTTGTGCGAAATGAAAATGAAATTGATGGTTTATCCTTTGATATATATGAACCTATTTTAAACTCTTGGTTTAGTGCATGGGAAGAAAAAGCTAAAAAATTGGATGCTATTGTTTTAATGGCACATAGTCGTAATGATGTTTTGAATCACGAAAGTTCATTTATTGCGGCAGTTTGTTCTCCTAAAAGAAGAGTTGCACTTGAACTAATTGATGAATTTGTTGAAGATTTTAAAGCACAAGCTCCTATATGGAAATATGATATTATAAATGGAAGTAGAGTCTATGCAGAAGATAGAAGTACAGCAATAAAAGGTTTTGGTATTTTGTCATGAGAGTAGATTTACATAATCATACAACTTTATGCAACCATGCAACAGGCTGTAGTGAAGATTATTTATTAAGAGCAATTGAATTAGGTATTGATGTTTATGGTTTTTCAGATCATGCTCCTATGCCATATGATCCAAAATATAGAATGGATATTTCTCAAAAACCTATATACGAAAAAGAAATATTAGATTTAAAAGAAAAGTACAAAGATGATATTCAGGTTTTACTTGGTTATGAAGTTGATTATTTAGACGGTTTTATTTTAGATGAGATTGTTAATGCAAATGTCGATTATTTAATTGGTTCAGTTCATTTTTTAAAAAATAAGAAAAATATGTGGGGCTTTGATAATCCAGAATTTATAGGTGTTTATAAATCAAAAGATATTGATACTATATGGAGTGAGTATTTTGATGCAATTGAAGCTATGGCAAAAACAAATCTTTTTGATATTGTTGGACATTTAGATTTAATAAAAGTTTTTAAGTTCCTTCCTAAAAAAGACATAAGAGTTCTAGCAAAAAAAGCACTTCTTGCTATAAAAAAATCAAATATGGTAATTGAACTTAATCCTGCTGGATTAAGAAAACCAATAAATGAAACATATCCTTCAAAAAGTCTTCTTGAATTAGCTCATGAGTTAGATATTAACATTACATTTGGTTCTGATGCACATGCTGTGGATCAAGTTGGTTTTAAATACGAAGAAGTAAACTTACTTGCAAAGAGTATAGGTTTTAATAAATGTATGACTTTTAATAACAGAGATAGAATTTTAGTCAACTTTTAAAATTTGAGTACATTAAGAAAAAATATACTTTTTTTTGTACTTGTATACTTTTTATACAGTAATTTTAGCTTAGTTTTTTTTATTTTTGATAGAATTATTAGATATAAATTCAAGGAGCTATACCAATGGGTAAATTTGTTAACAATACAGAAGAGTTTTTTAAATATTGTGAAGAAAATGAAGTAAAATTTGTAGATTTTAGATTTACAGACTTAAAGGGAATGTGGCACCATATTTCATATATGATGAGTGCAGTTACTGAAGATCAATTAAATTTTGGTATGCCTTTTGATGGATCATCTGTTGATGCATGGCAACCAATTAATAAATCAGATATGATTTTAAAGCCAGATGTTGGAACTTCTTTCTTAGATCCATTTACAGCTGATTCTACAATTATTATGATTTGTGATGTTTATGACATCTATAAAGGTGAAATGTATGAAAAATGTCCAAGATCTATTGCAAAAAAAGCATTAACTCATTTATCTGAGTCTGGTGTTGGTGATGTTGCATACTTTGGACCTGAAAATGAGTTCTTCATTTTTGATGACGTAAAAATCGTTGATAACATTAATGAATCATATTACAAAGTAGATTCTGAAGAAGGAGAATGGGCTTCATCTACAGATTATGAAGGTGGAAACATGGGTCATAGACCTGGAACTAAAGGTGGTTATTTCCCTGCACAACCAACAGATTCAATGGTAGATTTAAGAGCAGAAATGATGCTAGTTCTTGAGCAAGTTGGTCTTGAAGTAATTTTAGGACACCACGAAGTTGCACAAGCACAAGGTGAAATTGGTATTGTATTTGGAGATTTAATTGAAGCTGCAGATAATGTACAAAAATATAAATATGTATGTAAAATGGTTGCTCATTTAAATGGTAAATCTTGTACATTTATGCCAAAACCACTTTATGGTGATAATGGTAATGGTATGCACGTACACCAATCAATCTGGAAAGATGGTAGAAATTTATTCTATACAGAAGGTGAGTATGGAAACCTTTCTGAAATGGCTAGACATTATGTTGGAGGAGTATTCAAACATGCTCGTGCAGTTGCTGCATTTACTAATCCATCAACTAACTCATACAAAAGATTAATTCCTGGATTTGAAGCACCTTCAATTCTTACTTACTCTTCTCAAAATAGATCTGCTTCTTGTAGAGTTCCTTATGGTGCTGGTGAAAAAGCAACTAGAATTGAAATGAGATTCCCAGATTCAACTTCTTGTCCTTACTTAGGTTTTGCTGCAATGTTAATGGCAGGACTTGATGGAATTGCTAATAAAATTGAACCAATTGGTCCAATGGATGAAGATTTATTTGAAATGCCTTTAGATGAAATTAGAGAAAGAGAAATCCCTCAAATGCCTCACACTTTAAGAGGTTCATTAGAAGCATTAATTAGAGATAATGATTTCTTACAACCAGTATTTACTAAAGAAATGGTAGATACTTACCAACACTATAAATTTGAAACTCAGGTTCATCCTGATGAAGCTAGACCAACAGCATTCGAATTCAAATCAACTTATTCTTGTTAATCTAAGAATTATTTGTAAAAAAAAGGTAAGTTCATATGAACTTACCTTTTTTTATGTAATTCAAATTAATAATACTTGAAAATTAAAACTCAATAGCTTCTTGATTTGAATTTCCAGATGATATTTCTATTTCTGGTAATGGAGAAGTTTTTGTATAATATTCTATTTTACCATTAACTTTTGACGAATAAACCTTTTCAGGTTTAATAAATTTTCTAGGTATCTCCGGATGAGATTTTAAATAATATTTATTGAAATAAGAAAAGGCTGGTGCTGCAATTCTTCCACCAGTTTCTGTTTTTCTCATAGGTTTATTATCATCATTACCAAACCAAACTATTGTTTGTACTGATGGAGAATATCCACAAAACCAAGCATCAATATTATTATTAGTTGTACCAGTCTTTCCTGCAAGCTCAATTCCTTTAACTCTTGCTCTTCTTGCAGTTCCTCTTTTGACAACGTCTTTTAAGATTGAAGTAATTAGAAAAGTTTGTTCAGGAGTATTGACTTTTTTACTTTGTGGTTCAAAAATAATCGTTTCATTATTTTTATTAGTAATTTGTTCAACAATAAATGGTTTTACTTGTGTTCCATTATTTGCAAAAACACTGTAATATTCACTTAACTCTAACAAAGTAACAGACATTGTTCCTAAAGTGATTGATAAATCTTTTGGCAAGTCTTTAAATCCATAAGATTGTAAACCTTTATAAGCAACGTTAATTCCACTATCAGTTACTAAATTTATAGTTGATAAATTTCTTGATGATATTAATGATTCTCTTAAATTTACTACACCTTTGAAGTTCCCTCCATAATTTCTTGGCTGCCATTTTTTATCAATTCCATCAACTTTATAATCATAAGTTCTCGAAATATCAACAAGTTCAGAAGCAGGGTTCAAGCCTTTATTAAGTGCTGTTTGATAAATAAAAGGTTTTATTGCACTACCTGGTTGTCTTTTTGACTGCACAGCTCTATTAAACATTGATTCTTTATAGCTTACTCCTCCTACTAAGGCCAATATCTTTCCTGTATTGCTTTCCATTGAAACAATAGCACCATTTAAAGTTTTGACATAAGAATCATTATCTAGTTCTTCAGAGGTTTTTCTAAAGTATTGGTCTCTTTTAAGAGCTTCTTCATAAGATTTTTTTAAAGCTTTTCTTGCAATCTCTTGGGCATCTAAATCTATAGTTAATTTTATTTTATAACCACCTGATTTAATATCAGGAATGTCATCTTTTAACATTTTTATAACATAATCAATAACATAGGGAGCTTTGTTTTTAGTTAAAGTTTGGTTATGTATTTCTGGAATTTCTTTTAATCCACTTTCATATTGATTTTTATTAATCCAACCTAGTGTATTTAATCTTGTAATTACTTGATTTGCACGAGCTAATGAGATTTTTAAATTTTTAGTAGGATCATAAAAACTTGGAGCTCTTGGTAATCCAACTAATATAGCCATTTCTTTTAATGATAATTCATATAAATCTTTTTTAAAATATCCTCTTGCAGCTGTTCTAACACCGTAATAACCATGACCAAAATATACATGGTTTAGATATCTTTCCAATATTTCTTCTTTTGTTAAAATAGTTTCTAATCTTATTGCTAGTAAGGCTTCTTTAATTTTTCTAATAATCTTTTTTTCTCTTGATAGAACTATCATTTTAATCAACTGTTGAGTTAATGTACTAGCACCTTCAACAAAAGCTCGTGCTTTTATGTCTTTTATAATTGCACGACTTATTGCATCTGGATTTATACCAAAATGCTCAAAATATTGTGTATCTTCAATAGCTACTAAACCTTCAATGATTTTTGCAGGAATATCATCATATTTTACATATTCACGATTTTCACGAACAAATGTATTTGCTATTAAGATCCCATTTTTATCAAAAAATTGTGTACTTTGTTCAGGTGAATAATTAACTACTTTATAAACGTCATCTTTTATTTCATCATAAAGTTTATATAGCCATCCAGTAAAAGCTAGTCCCACGATTAGAAAAAAAACAAATATATACTTAATCATACTATTTCCTAAAATCTTTATTTTTAAATGTCGAATTAATTAATGTTTTTGTGTAGTTTTGTTTTGGATTTAATAAAACTTCACTTGTTTTTCCTTGTTCAATTATCAATCCATCTTTCATTATAACAATATCTTTACAAATATTTTTTATAGAATGAATATCATGAGTTACGAAAAGAACTAATATATTTAAATTTTTTATTAGGGTATTAATTAATTCAATTATATTATCTCTATTTTTTACATCTAAAGCAGTTGTAGGTTCATCAAGTAACAAAAGTTTAATTTTTTTACTTAATGCAATTGCAATTATAATTCTTTGTATTTGTCCTCCACTTAACTGATTTGGATATTTATTTAAAACCCATATATCTAAATCTACAAGTTTTAGTACTTCTTCTTTTCTTGTATTAGAGCAAAAGAATTGCTTATCTATTTTTGTCATTGGAGATAAAGATGTAAAAGGGTTTTGAGGAATAAATGCAATAGAGTCAAAATCTAATGTAAAATTTGATTCTATTTTTTTTTCATAGTTTAGAGAGGCTGGTAGAAGATTTAATAAAGCTTTCAAAGTTAAAGATTTACCACTACCACTTTCGCCAATTAGAGCTGTTGAATTTTCTATCTTAAAAGATAGATTCACTAACTCTTTTCCCTGACTTTTTATCTTTAGCTTCTCTATATTAATATTTAACATCAAAATCAACTTTTAATTAAAGTTTCATCCATTTCATCAGGAATATTGATGTTCATAAGTTTAAGTACTGTTGGTGCAATATTATTTAAACTACCAACTTTAACCTCTTTAACTTTTGGTGACATAATAAAACAATAAACATCTCCTACGGTATGATTAGTTAGAGTATTACCATTTTCATCTTTCATTCTTTCGCAATTTCCATGATCAGATGTTAATACAAGATTATAATCATGTTCTTTAACTTTTTCAATTATTAATTTGAGTTCTTTATCAACAGCTTCAACAGCTTTTTTACTTGCATCAAAATCTCCAGTATGTCCAACCATATCTCCATTCGCGAAATTTACAACTATAAAATCAGTTTGATTATTCATTGCATTTCTTACATTTTCTCCAACTTTAGGTGCTGACATTTCTGGTTGTAAATCATATGTTGCAACATTTGGAGAAGGTGTAAGAACTCTTGTTTCATTTAAAAATGGTTCTTCAATCCCTCCATTAAAGAAAAATGTAACATGTGCATACTTCTCAGTTTCTGCTGTATGAAGTTGATTTAATCCTGCATTTGATATTACTTCAGCTAAAGTATTTTTAGGACTTGTTTTTGGGAATAAAATTGGAAGTGGCATATTTTTATCATATTGTGTCATTGTAGCAATATTTAAGTTTTCTGAAAATCTTTGAAAATGAGAAAAGTTTTTATCAGCAAATACAGATGAAATCTCTCTCATCCTATCTGATCTAAAGTTACAAAAAATCAAAGAATCATTTTCTTTCAATCCACTATAGTCCTCAAAAGCTGTAGGTATTATAAATTCATCATATAAATCTTTTTTATATGAATTTTCAATAAAGTCAGTAGGAGATAAAGAAGTTTTAGGATGAGCTTGAGCTATCGTATCATAAGCTTTTTGAACTCTATCCCATCTATTATCTCTATCCATTGTATAATATCTACCTGCAATTGTTGCAATTTTTATATCTTCATCACAAATTTCAAGTATCTTTTTTATGTAAGTATTTGCACTATCTGGGGCTACATCTCTACCATCTGTAATAATGTGAATAAAAACTTTTTTATTTTCTACTTTTGATATTTTTGCCATAGCAATTATATGATCTATATGTGAATGAACTCCACCGTCACTTAACAATCCAACTAGGTGTACATTGCTTGAATCTTTAATACAATTTTTAAGTACTATATTGTCTTTTAGTTTATCTTCTTCAATTGCTATATTAATTTTTACTAAGTCTTGATATAAAACTCTTCCTGAACCAATAGTCATATGGCCAACCTCAGAATTTCCCATTTGTCCATCTGGTAAACCTACGTATTTTCCATATGTATGAATTAGTGAATAAGGGGTATTTTTAAATAAATTATCATATGTTGGAGTTTTTGCTTGAGAAAATGCATTAAAATCTGATGATTCGTTATGTCCAATACCATCTGTAATAACAAGAATAGTTTTGTTTGTCATTGTTTAAACCTTTTAAAAAGTATAATATAATATAATCGCACGTATTATATCAAAATGAAGGTTTGAGTTTGTTTTATTGGCTTTATAGACATCTAGACATAAATATTTTTCAATATATATCTGTTCGTGCAGGGATAAGTTTTATTATTGCATTTTTTTTAACAATGTATTTAATGCCTAAGTTTGTAAAATGGGCTAAATCAAAAAATGCAGCACAACCAATTTATGAACATGCACCAGATGGTCATAAAGAGAAAGCAGGAACTCCAACTATGGGTGGTATGGTGTTTATCTTTGCTACTATTATTGCAACATTAGTTTCTGCAAAATTAAATAACTTTTACATCATTGGGGGATTAGTTACAATTGGATTATTTTCTTTAATAGGTATACAAGACGACTATTCAAAAATTATTAAAAATAAAAACTCTGCTGGTCTGAGTGCTAGAGTAAAATTATTATTACAATTTTTATGTGCAGCTGTAATCGCTTTTGTTCTTTACTATTTTTCACATACTAGTACTTTATTTACACCTTTCTATAAATTAGCATTGTTTGATATGGGTGCTTTTGCCATTTTATTTTGGATGATAGTAATTGTTGCTGCATCTAATGCTGTAAATTTAACGGATGGATTAGATGGTCTAGCAACGGTTCCTTCAATAATGGCATTTTTTACATTATCAATTTTGGTTTATATAACGGGTCATGCAATATTTTCATCATATCTTTTAATACCAAATATAAAACTTGCAGGTGAATTAGCTGTAATGGGAGCTGCAATTGTAGGCTCTCTAATAGCTTTTCTTTGGTTTAATTCTCATCCAGCAGAAGTTTTTATGGGAGATTCAGGTTCTCTACCTTTAGGTGCATTCATGGGCTATATGGCGATTGTATCGAAATCAGAGATATTATTAGTTGTAATTGGTTTTATTTTTGTATTAGAAACAGTTTCTGTAATTTTACAAGTTGGTTCATATAAGCTTAGAAAAAAAAGAGTTTTCTTAATGGCTCCTATTCATCATCATTTTGAGCAAAAAGGCTGGAAAGAAAATAAAATTATTGTAAGATTCTGGATTATTGCCTTTATGACAAATCTACTTGCTTTGATGAGCTTAAAAATACGATAATCAAGAAAAGAGCACATATGAATTTAAATGAAAAAATTAGAGTTTTAGGAAAAGGGTTAACAGCACAAGCTATTAAAGATAAATTTCCAAATGCTATATTATATGATGATAAAGATTTCGAACTTTATGATAAAAATTCAAATGAAAAAACAATAGTAAGTCCTGGAATTCCACCATATAATGAAATGATTAAAAAAGCAAATAATATTCAGAGCGATTATGATTTATTTAATGATTTAATGCCATTTTCTATTTGGATATCAGGAACTAATGGTAAAACAACAACTACTCAAATGTGTCAACACCTATTATCTAACTATAATTCACTATGCGGAGGTAATATTGGTACACCTGTATCCAAACTATGTCCAAAAGCTTCAATATGGATTTTAGAGACATCGTCTTTTACATTACATTATACAAATATTGCTAGTCCAAATTTATATTTACTTCTTCCAATAAGTGAAGATCATATCACATGGCATGGTTCTTTTGAAGAATATGAAAATGCAAAACTAAAACCAATATCTTTAATGCAAGAAGGAGAAATTGCAATAATTCCAGAAAAATACAAAAATTATAAAACTGATGCATATAAAATTACTTATAAAAATAGTATTGATTTGTGTAATAAATTTGGAATAAATAAAGATAAACTAAAATTTAAAGAACCTTTTTTATTAGATGCACTTTTAGCATTATGTGCTAAGAAGATTATTTTTGATGAAATTGATTATGAGAGAATTAATACGTTTACAATAGATGAACATAAATTAGAAGAATTTGTTGATAATAAAAATAGAATTTGGGTTAATGACAGTAAAGCTACTAATGTTGATGCAACAATTAATGCCTTAATACCTTATAAAGAAATGAATATACATTTAATTCTAGGTGGAGATGATAAAGGAGCTAATTTAATTCCATTATTTGAAAATATACAAAATCTAGATATCGTAGTTTATACAATTGGATCAAATAGTAAAAGAATTGAGAATTTTTGTAAAAAAAATAATATTAAAATTATTAGCTGTGAAAAAATAGAGAATGCAGTAAGTAAAATAGATAGTAATCTAAAAGAAAATAGTATAGGAATTCTATCTCCCGCAGCTGCTTCTCTTGATCAATTTAAATCTTATGCTCAAAGAGGAAAAGAATTTAAAAAATTAGTATTAAATTTAAGTAAACTTTAATCATCCTATGTGTATACTTCCACTCCAATTTAAGGAAGGCGCGATAGCTCAGTTGGTAGAGCAAAGGATTGAAAATCCTTGTGTCGACAGTTCGATTCTGTCTCGAGCCACCATTAAATTAGGTGCTGGTGTAGCTCAGCTTGGCTAGAGCAGCTGATTTGTAATCAGCAGGTCGGGGGTTCGAGTCCCTTCACCAGCTCCATTTTAAATAGTGCATTATCTATATTAGAATAACACTAAACGAAACAATAATTTTCAACGGGAAGGTTGGAGAGTGGTCAAATCCTGCGGATTGTAAATCCGCCGCCTACGGCTTCGAAGGTTCGAGTCCTTCTCTTCCCACCACTATAATGAGCGCGGGAATAGCTCAGTTGGCTAGAGCCTCTGCCTTCCAAGCAGATTGTCGCGAGTTCGAGTCTCGTTTCCCGCTCCATTAATTTATTGATTATTGGGAGCTTAGTTTTAAGCACAATTTTTATAACTCTTTATAAATTTTTATCCCACTAAGTTTTTTTTTAGTATTTATTTAATATAATACACGCACAAAAATTATAGATAGTAATATCTGTAAATAATAATAACACAATCCCCTCTGAATAGAGAAGCTACTGGGCTTATCTACTCAGAGGGCAACAACCTAAATAATTAGAAGGAAAATTCTATGGCAAAAGAAAAATTCGAACGAAGTAAACCGCACGTAAATATCGGGACAATCGGTCACGTAGATCACGGTAAAACTACTTTAACAGCAGCAATCTCAGCAGTTTTAACTAACGCTGGTGGTGGTGAAATGATGGATTACGATCAAATCGATAATGCACCAGAAGAAAGAGAAAGAGGAATTACTATTGCTACTTCTCATATTGAGTATGAAACAGCAACTAGACACTACGCACACGTAGACTGTCCAGGTCACGCCGATTATGTTAAGAACATGATTACTGGTGCTGCACAAATGGATGGAGCAATCTTAGTTATTGCTGCTACTGATGGACCAATGGCTCAAACTAGAGAGCATATCTTATTATCTAAACAAGTAGGTGTTCCTTACATTGTTATCTTCATGAATAAAGAAGATCAATTAGACGAAGAAGATAAAGAAGAGATGTTAGAATTAGTTGAAATGGAAATTAGAGAATTACTTTCTGATTATGATTTCCCAGGTGACGATACTCCAATTATCGCTGGTTCTGCATTTCAAGCATTAGAAGAAGCTAAAGCTGGTACTAATGGTGAATGGTCTGCTAAAATTATGGAATTAATGGATGCAGTTGATTCATATATCCCAACTCCAAAAAGAGATACTGAGCAAGATTTCTTAATGCCTGTTGAAGATGTTTTCTCTATCTCAGGAAGAGGAACAGTTGTAACTGGTGCTATTTCTAAAGGTAGAATTAACTTAGGTGATCAAATTGAGATCGTAGGTTTAAAAGAAACTCAAACAACTACTGTAACTGGTGTTGAAATGTTTAGAAAAGAAATGGAATATGCAGAAGCTGGTGATAATGCTGGTATCTTAATTAGAGGTATTAAAAAAGAAGATGTTCAAAGAGGACAAGTTCTTATTAAGCCAGGTACAATTACTCCACATACTGATTTCAGATGTGAAGTGTATATTCTTTCTAAAGAAGAGGGTGGTAGACACACTCCATTCTTCTCTGGATATAGACCACAATTCTATGTTAGAACAACTGACGTAACTGGTTCTTGTACTTTACCAGAAGGTACTGAAATGGTTATGCCTGGTGATAACGTTGAAATGACTGTAGCTTTAGTTGCTCCAATCGCTCTTGAAAAGGGAACAAAGTTCGCTATTAGAGAAGGTGGTAGAACTGTTGGTGCTGGTGTTGTTGCTGAAATTATCAAGTAAGGATAATAGATGGCAACTGGAACAAGAATCAAAATAGGACTTAAATGTCAAGAGTGTGGTGATATCAACTACACTACTATGAAAAACCCTAAGACTCATACTGAAAAGTTTGAGACTAAGAAATATAGTCCAAGATTAAAAAAACACACTTTACATAAAGAAGTGAAATTAAAATCATAAGACTTTAGGAAGAAGCACTTGCTTCTTCCTTTTTTATAATAGGTCAGTAGCTCCAATGGTAGAGCGCCGGATTCCAAATCCGACGGTTGTGGGTTCGAGTCCCTCCTGGCCTGCCACTTCAATCTAATTCATAAAAATTTCACTCGATATGTAATACTAGCATATAATTAAACTAAGCTAAGATAAAGTTTTTTTGGGTATAATTCCCGTCCTAATAATATTCTTAAGAATTTTTTTAAAAGTAGTTTAGACTTTTTTTAAAAGAATTTAAAAGCTTATTTAACTTATATCTTGGAGTCGTTGTGAATAAATTAAAAACTTATTATAAAAATGCTAAAGAAGAACTTTTTAAAGTAATCTTCCCTATAAAAGAACAAATCAGATCAGCATATTTATCTGTATTTATTGTTGTTACTGTAATATCTTTATTTCTAGCATTAATTGACGCCATAATGTCTGTAAGCTTATCTTCTATAATGAATTAAGGAATAGAATAATGGCACATAAATGGTACGCAATTCAAACTTACTCTGGTAGTGAACTAGCAGTTAAAAGAGCACTAATTCAATTATCAGAAGAAATGGCAGACGGTAGAATAGCTGAAGTATTAGTTCCTACAGAAGATTTAATTGAAATTAAAAAAGGTAAAAAATCTATTGTTGAAAGACCATTGTATCCAGCATATGCTTTTGCAAAGATAGAATTAGATACTCAACTATGGCATGGAATACAAGCTATGCCAAAAGTTGGTAGATTTATTGGTGAATCTAAAAAACCAACACCATTATCTGAAAAAGATATAACAGCAATTTTAGACAAAGTTAATAATAGAGCAGCTGCAAAACCAAAAGTTTCATTTGATGAAGGTGAAATGGTAAGAGTTAATGAAGGTCCATTCGCGAATTTCAATGGAATAGTTGAAGACTTTGATATGGCTTCTGGGATGCTTAAGTTAAATGTTTCAATTTTTGGAAGAAATACTCCAGTTGAAATTTCATATTCACAAGTTGAAAGAGTAGTTTAAACAGTTTTTTAGGCATTAGGCAATAAAACTTGCTTCTTACATAGTTTTATTTCCTAATGCCTAATCATTAAAAAAATCATTAAAATAAAAGGAATAGTATGGCAAAGAAAGTAGACGGTAAACTTAAATTACAAATACCTGCTGGTGCTGCAAACCCATCACCACCTGTTGGACCTGCATTAGGTCAAAGAGGTATTAATATCATGGAATTCTGTAAAGCATTCAATGAGAAAACAAAAGATAAAGCTGGATTTAACATCCCTGTAGAAATTACTGTTTATTCAGATAAAAGTTTTACATTTGAGTTAAAACAACCACCGATGACTGATTTAATTAAAAAAGTTTCTGGAATCAAAAAAGGTTCAGATAATGCACTTAAGAATAAAATTGGTTCATTAACAAAAGATCAAATTATGGAAATCGTTGATATGAAAATCGCTGATTTAAATACTGATGATAAAGAACAAGCTGCTAAAATTGTTGCTGGTTCTGCTAGATCTATGGGTATTACTACTGAATTATAGTATTCAGTTCTAAAACAAGTCTAACCAGCAGACTTTTTAAACGCTGGAAGCAAAAAAATAAATATTGCGGAGAAATAAAATGGCAAAAAGATATAAATCATTAAAAGAAAAAATTGAATTAAGAGATTACTCTCTTGCTGATACTTGTACTTTGTTAAAAGAATTAAAGTCTACAAAGTTTGATGAAAGTGTTGAAGTTGCACTTAACTTAAATGTAGATCCAAGACATGCAGATCAAATGATTAGAGGTGCAGTAGTACTTCCAAATGGTACAGGTAAAACTGTAAGAGTTGCAGTTTTTGCAAAAGGTGTTAAAGTTGACGAAGCTAAAGCTGCTGGTGCTGATATTGTTGGTAACGACGATTTAGTTGAAACAGTTATGGCTGGAAATATTGATTTTGATGTTTTAATTGCAACTCCTGATTGTATGGGACTTGTTGGAAAATTAGGTAGAGTTTTAGGACCAAAAGGTTTAATGCCTAATCCTAAAGTTGGAACAGTTACTATGGACGTTACTAAAGCAGTTAATGATGCTAAGGGTGGTCAAGTATCTTATAGAGTTGATAAAAAAGGTAATATGCAAGCTGCAGTTGGAAAGATTTCTTTCTCTACAGAAGCAATCAAAGAGAATATTGAAGCATTTGTTGCAGCTATCAACAAACAAAAACCAGCATCTGCAAAAGGTAGATATATTACTAATGCAGCTATTTCATTAACAATGTCTCCATCAATTAATGTTGATACTTCAGAATTAATGGATATTAAATAAGGATTTTTCCTTATTTAATTTTTAACATTCAATAATATAGATAAATTATCTTTATTATTGAGTGTTCAAAGCACTGAAATAAAAACTGAAGACAGTGGGTTAGATTCGTTCCTCGTTTCTAATAAGTCCTACCGAAGTCGATGTTTTGAGAGGAGAAACGTATGAATAAACAACAAAAATTTGAAATAATTGAAAATTTAACATCTGAATTTAAAAATTCTCAAGCTATTGTAGTATGTGGTTATAATGGAATTACTCATAAAGAGTTAGAATCATTAAGAACTGATGCTAGAGCTAACGGAACTAAAGTTCAAGTTGCTAAAAATACTCTTGTAACTGTAGCAGTTAAAAATGCTGAGTTAGGAGATGTTGCCTTAACTGGTACAAATATTTTCTTATGGTCTGAAGATCAAATCTCTGCTTGTAAAGTTGCAGATAAATTTGCTTCTACTAAAAAAGATAAATTTGAGATCAAATCAGGAATTATTGAAGGTGAGATTGCAGATCTTGCAACTGTTAATGCATTCGCTAAGTTACCATCTAGAGATGAACTTCTTGGTATGCTTGCAGCTACTTGGATGGCTCCACTTACAAACTTTACTATTGGGCTTGATGCTCTTAGAAAGAAAAAAGAAGAAGAAGCAGCTTAATTTTATTAAGCTACAAACAAAAAATAAATATAAAAAATAAGGAATAATAAATGGCAATTTCTAAAGAAGACGTATTAGAATATATTTCTGGTTTATCAGTACTTGAATTATCAGAATTAGTTAAAGAATTTGAAGAAAAGTTTGGTGTATCTGCACAACCTGTAGCAGTAGCTGGTGTAGCTGGTGGAGCTGCTGAAGCAGTTGAAGAAAAAACTGAATTTGATGTTATCATCAAAGATGCTGGTGCTAAAAAAATTAACGTTATTAAAGTAATTAGAGCGTTAACTGGTTTAGGATTAAAAGAAGCTAAAGCTGCTGCTGAAGAAGCTGGTGCAGTTATTAAAGAAGGTGTTTCAAAAGAAGACGCTGAAACTGCAAAAGCAGAATTAGAAGCTGCTGGAGCAACTGTAGAAGTTAAATAATTACACTTGTAATTTTATAAACTTGTTATACAAGGCTTAAGTGCCTTGTATAAAGAATAGCATCTTTGAAGGCTAAGGTTAGAATTTAATGGAATTTTAACCCTATCCTTTACGGATGCTTTTGTGCTTTATATGATATAAAGCTTAACTTAACCAAAATTTACTACAAGGCCGATAATGTTAAACTCTTTAAAATCTGGTAATAGACTTAGAGTTGATTTTGCAAAAAATCCTCAACAAATCGAAATTCCGAACTTATTACAATTACAGCAAAACTCTTATGAAACGTTTTTAAAAGTTGGTCAAGATGACAGAACAACTGCTGGAATAGAAAAAGTATTTAAGTCAATTTTCCCAATCCATGATGCCCAAAACAGAATTACTTTAGATTACTTAGGTAGTGATGTTGGTAAACCAAAATATGATGTTAGAGAATCAATGGTAAGAGGTCTTACTTATTCAATTCCATTAAAAATCAATATTAGATTAACTTTATGGGATTTAGACGAGAAGACTGGTGAAAAAATCGGTGTTAAAGACATGAAAGAACAAGCTCTATTTATTAGAGAAATTCCTTTAATGACTGATAGAACTTCATTTATTGTTAATGGTGTTGAAAGAGTAGTTGTTAATCAACTTCATAGATCTCCTGGTGTTATTTTCAAAGAAGATGAATCAAACACTGCAGACAACAAACTTATTTATACTGGTCAAATTATTCCAGATCGTGGTTCTTGGTTATACTTTGAATATGACGCAAAAGATATTCTTTATGTGAGAATTAATAAAAGAAGAAAGGTTCCAGTTACTATTCTTTTTAGAGCACTTGGTTATTCAAAAGAAGATATTATAAAATTATTCTATCCAGTTTTAAATGTTAAAATTAAGAATAATAAATTCTTAACTAAATTTAATCCAGATGATTTTACTGGAAGAATTGAATTTGATGTTAAAGATGAAAAAGGTAATTTAATTGTTGCTGCTGGAAAAAGACTTACTGATAGAAAAGCTAAAGCTTTAGTTGAAGGTGGTTTAGATCTAGTAGAATATCCAATTGAATTATTAATGGAAAGATATACAGCTAATACTATTTTTGATCCAGAATCTGGTGAAGTATTATTTGATGCATTAACTAATTTAGATGAATTAAAATTAAAGAAATTATTAGATTTAGGTTTTGAAAACTTTGATATTGCTAATGATCTTGCAACTGGTGTTGATGATTCTATTATTAATGCATTTAAAGCAGATGCTGAATCTTTAAAATTATTAAAGCAAACTGAGCAATTAGATGATGAAAATGATTTATCAGCTATTAGAATTTATAAAGTTATGAGACCAGGTGAACCAGTTACAAAAGAAGCTGCTAAAGAATTTGTTAAGAAATTATTTTTTGATCCAGAGAGATATGACTTAACAAAAGTTGGTAGAATGAAAATGAACCATAAACTTGGAGTAGATGTTCCTGAATATGTAACAGTTCTTACTTATGAAGACGTTATTAAAACAGTTCAATATCTTGTAAAAGTTAAAGCAGGTCATGGTCATATTGATGATAGAGACCACTTAGGAAATAGAAGAATTAGAGCAATTGGTGAATTATTATCAAATGAATTACATTCTGGTTTAATAAAAATGCAAAAAGCTATCAGAGATAAAATGACTACATTATCTGGTACATTAGAAGATATTATGCCACATGATTTAGTAAATTCAAAAATGATTACATCAACAATTACTGAATTCTTTACATCTGGACAATTATCTCAATTTATGGATCAAACAAATCCATTATCAGAAGTTACACATAAAAGAAGACTTTCTGCACTTGGTGAAGGTGGTCTTGTTAAAGAGAGAGCTGGATTTGAAGTAAGAGATGTTCACGCAACTCACTATGGAAGAATTTGTCCAGTTGAAACTCCAGAGGGTCAAAATATTGGTCTTATTAATACATTATCTACATTCTCTAAAGTTAATGATTTAGGATTTATTGAAGCACCTTATAAAACTGTTAAAGATGGTGTTGTAAGTGATGAAATTAAATATTATACTGCAACTCAAGAAGAAGGTTTAGTAATTGCTCCTGGTTCAACAAAAGTTGATGATAATGGAAAGATTTTAGAAGCCTTAACTGAAGCTAGACAAGATGGTGAAATTTTATTAGTTGATAAAAATAAAATTGATTTAATTGATATTTCATCTCAAATGGTTATGGGTGTTGCAGCTTCATTAATTCCATTCTTAGAACATGATGATGCCAACAGAGCATTAATGGGATCGAATATGATGAGACAAGCTGTTCCATTATTAAGTCCTAATGCTCCTGTTGTTGGAACAGGTTTAGAAAAAACAGTTGCACGTGATGCTTGGGAAGCTATTAAAGCAAAAAGAGCTGGTGTAATCGAAAAAGCTGATGCAAAGAATATATACATCAGAGGTGAAGATGAAAACGGTGCTTTCATTGATCACTATAATGTTTCTAAAAATGTTAGAACAAATAATAACACTTCATTTGGTCAAAGAATTGGTACTAAAGAAGGTTCAACTGTTGAAGCTGGACAAGTAATTGCTGATGGTCCTTCAATGGATAATGGTGAATTAGCTGTTGGTGTTAATGCAATGGTTGCATTTATGCCTTGGAATGGTTATAACTACGAAGATGCGATTGTACTTTCTCAAAGATTAATTAAAGAAGATGCATTTACTTCTATACATATTTATGAAAAAGATGTTGAATGTAGAGAATTAAAACATGGTAATGAAGAGATTACTAGAGATTTACCAGGTGTTAAAGAAGAGTCTATTACTCATTTAGATAACTCAGGTATTATTAAAGTAGGGACTTATATTAAACCAGGAATGATTCTTGTTGGAAAAGTTACACCTAAAGGTGAAATTAAACCAACACCAGAAGAAAGACTTTTAAGAGCAATCTTTGGAGAAAAAGCTGGTCATGTTATTAACAAATCATTAGTAACTCCTACTTCTATGGAAGGAACGGTTGTTGACGTTAAAGTATTCACTAAAAAAGGATATGAAAAAGACGAAAGAGCGGTTGCAGAAATTGAAGCAGAAAAAGCTGAATTAGATGTTAAGCATCATGATAAACTATTAATGCTTGATAGAGAAGAAATATTAAAGATTAATGATTTATTATCAAAAGCAGTTTTATCTAAAGATGTTGAGTTAGATGAAGTTACATATTTAAAAGGAAATAATATTCCTTTAGAAGTTTTAGAAACTGTAAATAGATTTGCAATGAAAAAAGTTGTTGCATCTTTTGGTTCTGATATTGAAAATACATATAATGATATTAAAGATCATTTTATTAAACAAAAATCTCAATTAAGAGATGATCATGAAGAAAAATTACAAGTTTTAGAGCATGATGATATATTACCATCAGGTGTTATTAAACAAGTAAAAGTTTATATTGCAACTAAGAGAAAAATAAAAGTTGGTGATAAAATGGCAGGACGTCATGGAAACAAAGGTATTGTTTCTAATATTGTTCCTCAAGTTGATATGCCTTACTTAGAAGATGGATCTACAGTTGATGTTATTCTTAACCCACTTGGAGTTCCATCAAGAATGAACATTGGACAAATCCTAGAAGTACATTTAGGTTTAGTTGGAATGAAACTTGGAGCTCAAATTCAAGATATTTTTGATGCTAAAAAAGATGATTTTATAAAAGAACTTAGAACTAAAATGAGTGAAATTGCACAAGTAGCTAAATTAATGAATGGAAAAGAATTTATGGATTCTTTAAGTGATGATGAATTAGTTAAATACGGTCAAGATTGGACTAAAGGTGTAAGATTTGCTACTCAAGTATTTGATGGTGTTAGAGAAGCAGAATTCGTTAAGTTATTTGAATTAGCTAAAATTGATTTAGATGGTAAAACTACATTAACTGATGGTACTACTGGTGAAATTATGAAAGAAAGAGTAAATGTAGGTTACATGTATATGCTTAAACTTCATCACTTGGTTGATGAAAAAGTACATGCAAGATCTACTGGTCCTTACTCGTTAGTTACTCAACAGCCAGTTGGTGGTAAAGCATTATTTGGTGGACAAAGATTTGGAGAAATGGAAGTATGGGCTTTAGAAGCATATGGTGCGACTAATGTTCTTAAAGAAATGTTAACAACTAAATCTGATGATATCGAAGGTAGAACAAAAGCATATAGAGCTATTGCAAATGGCGAAAATGTTCCAGCTTCTGGTGTTCCAGAAACATTCTTTGTATTAACTAAAGAGTTAAAAGCTCTAGGACTTGATGTAGAGATTTTTGAAGAGGTAGAAAATAATGAGTAAAACTGAAAAAATATTACAACCTATTGAAATTAAAGAATTAGAAAGACCGACAGATTTTTCGGCCTTTCAATTAAGATTAGCTAGTCCTGAAAAAATACTTTCATGGTCATCTGGTGAAGTTAAAAAACCTGAAACTATTAATTATAGAACACTTAAACCAGAAAGAGATGGTTTATTTTGTGCCAAGATTTTTGGACCTGTAAAAGATTATGAATGTCTTTGTGGTAAATACAAAAAAATGAGATACAAAGGTATTGTTTGTGAAAAATGTGGTGTTGAAGTAACATCATCAAAAGTAAGACGTCACAGAATGGGACATATTGATTTAGTATCTCCGGTTGCTCATATTTGGATGGTTAGCTCACTTCCAACAAGAATTGGTACTTTATTAGGTGTTAAATTAAAAGATTTAGAAAGAGTTTTATATTATGAAGCTTATATAGTATCTGATGCTGGTGATGCTTACTATGATAATGAAAAAACTAAAAAAGTTTTAAAATATGATATTTTAAACGAAGAACAATATAGAACAATATCTGATTTATTTGAACATACAGGTTTTCATGCAAACATGGGTGGACAAATTGTAAGAGATTTATTAGAGACAATTGATTTATTTGAACTATTAGTTACATTAAAAGAAGATATGGGTGCAACTAAATCTGAAGCTAAAAGAAAAACTTTAATTAAAAGATTAAAAGTAGTTGAAAACTTCATTAATTCAGGAAATAGACCAGAATGGATGATGTTAACTCAATTACCAGTTCTTCCTCCAGATTTAAGACCTCTTGTTTCACTTGATGGTGGAAAATTTGCTGTATCTGATGTAAATGACTTATATAGAAGAGTTATTAATAGAAATAATAGACTAAAAAGATTAACTGAACTTGATGCTCCTGAGATTATTATAAGAAATGAAATGAGAATGCTTCAAGAAGCGGTTGATGCTTTATTTGATAATGGAAAAACTGCTAATGCTGTTAAAGGTGCAAACAAAAGACCTTTAAAATCATTATCTGAAATTATTAAAGGTAAGCAAGGTAGATTTAGACAGAACTTACTTGGAAAAAGAGTTGATTTCTCTGGTAGATCTGTAATTGTTGTAGGTCCAACTTTAAATATGGATCAATGTGGTATTCCTAAGAAAATGGCTTTAGAGTTATTTAAACCACACTTAATGGCTAAACTAGAAGAAAAAGGTTACGCAACAACATTAAAATCTGCAAAGAGATTAATTGAAAGTGAAACTAATGAAGTTTGGGAATGTTTAAATGAAATTGTTGATGATTATCCAATTATGTTAAATAGAGCACCAACTCTTCATAAATTATCTATTCAAGCATTTCACCCAGTATTAATTGATGGAAAAGCAATTAGACTTCATCCTTTAGTATGTGCTGCATTTAATGCCGATTTTGATGGGGATCAAATGGCAGTTCATGTTCCATTATCACAAGAAGCAGTAGCAGAAGCAAAAATTCTTATGATGTCATCTATGAATATTCTTTTACCTGCATCGGGACGAGCTATTGCAGTTCCATCTCAGGATATGATTTTAGGTATTTATTATCTATCGTTAGAAAAAGATGGTGTTAAAGGTGAGCATAAATTATTTACAGGTGTTGATGAAGCATCTATTGCTTTAGATATGAAACAAGTAGATTTACATGCAAAAATTAGAACACAAATTGATGGAAAAATAATTCACACTACAGTTGGTAGATTAATTATTCATGATATTTTACCTGATTTTGTTCCAGTTGATTTATGGAATAAGATTTTAAAGAAAAAAGATATTGGTATTTTAGTAGATTACATTTATAAGCACGGTGGTTACGAAGTAACTCCTAGATTCTTAGATAACTTAAAAAACTTAGGTTTTAAGTATGCTACATCTGCTGGTATTTCAATTTCTATTGATGATATTAATGTTCCTGAATCTAAAGCTGGACATGTTGCTAAATCTAAGAAAGAAGTTATTGAAGTTCAAAAACAATTCTCTCAAGGTTTATTAACAGAACAAGAAAGATATAATAAAATTATTGATATTTGGACTGAAGTTAATAATAAACTTGGTTCTGAAATGATGAACTTAGTAGAAACTGATAAAGATGGATTCAACTCTATTTACATGATGGCTGATTCAGGTGCTAGGGGTTCTGCTGCACAAATTAGACAACTTGCAGGTATGAGGGGTCTTATGGCTAAACCAGATGGGACTATTATTGAAACACCAATTATCTCTAACTTCCGTGAAGGTCTAAATGTACTTGAGTACTTTATTTCAACTCACGGTGCTAGAAAAGGACTTGCAGATACAGCTTTAAAAACTGCTAATGCAGGATATTTAACAAGAAAATTAATTGATGTATCTCAAAATGTTAGAATTACAATTGAAGATTGTGGTACTCACGAAGGTATTGAAATTACTGATATTACATCAGGTAATGAATTAATTGAAAGTTTAGAAGAAAGAATTACAGGTAGAGTAATTGCGGAAGACATTATTGATCCAATTTCAAATGAGATTTTATTTACTGAAGGTACTTTAATTACTGAAGAAAATGCTAGAGTTGTTGCTGAAGCTGAAGTTAAATCTGTTGTAATTAGAACTCCATTAACTTGTAAAGTTGAACATGGTCTATGTTCTAAGTGTTATGGTCTTAACTTAGGTGAGCAAAGAAAAGCAACTCCTGGTGAAGCTGTTGGTGTTGTTGCTGCTCAATCTATTGGTGAACCAGGAACTCAACTTACATTAAGAACTTTCCACGTTGGGGGAACTGCAAGTGCAACTCAAACAGAAAGAGAATTGAAAGCTGATAAAGAAGGTTTCATTAGATATTATAATATCAAGAAATATACTAATTCAACTGGGCAAACTATTCTTGCAAACAGAAGAAATGCAGGTATTTTATTAGTTGAACCTAAAATTAATGCACCTTTTAAAGGTAAGGTTTCTGTTGAAACATTACATGAAGACACAATCTTAACTATTACTAATGGTAAAGATACTAAACAATTTTACTTAAGAAAAAATGATGTAGCTAAAGCTAATGAACTTGCAGGAGTTTCAGGTAAGATTGAAGGTAAATTATATTTACCATATAAAAATGGTGAAGAAGTAGAAGAAAACGAATCTATTGTTGAAATAATTAAAGATGGATGGAATGTTCCTAATCGAATTCCATTTGCTTCTGAATTAAGAGTTGATGATGGAGCTCCTATTACTTCAAAAATCATTTCTGGATCTAAAGGTGTTGTTAAGTACTATAAATTAACTGGAGATTACTTAGAAAGAAGAGATGATATCAAGTCTGGTGAAAAAGTTGTTGACAAAGGTTTATTTGCAGTTATTGTAGATGCAGAAGGTAGAGAAGCTTTAAGACATTATATTGCTAGAGGTTCAATTGTTGAATTAAATGATAACAGTGAAGTAGAAAAAGATTCTATTATTGCTGTTCCTGAAACTACAGAACAAGTTGTAATTGCAGAATGGGATCCATATGCAAATCCAACTATTGCTGAAAAAGCTGGAACTGTTACATTTGAAGATATTATTCCAGGTGTAACTGTTTCTGAACAATTTGATGAATTAACAGGTACTTCTAAACTAGTTGTTAATGAATATATTCCTAGTGGATATAAGCCTACAGTTGTATTAGCAACTGAAAATGATCAAGTAATTAGATATTCATTAGACCCTAAAACTTCATTAAATGTAGCAGAAGGTCAAAAAGTTCAAATTGCTGATATTATTGGTAAAACACCAAAAGCAACACAAAAATCAAAAGATATTACAGGTGGACTTCCTAGAGTATCTGAATTATTTGAAGCTAGACGACCAAAAAGTATTGCTTTATTATCATCATTTGATGGTATTGTTTCTTTTGGTAAGCCATTAAGAAATAAACAGAGAATTATTGTTACTGATGAAACAGGTAGCAAAGCAGAATACTTAGCTGAAAAATCTAAGCAAATTTTAGTAAATGAAGGTGACTTTGTTCATGCTGGTGAAGCATTAACTGATGGTCAGATTTCTCCACATGATGTACTAAGAATTTTAGGTGATAAAGCACTTCATTACTTTATTGTTTCTGAAGTACAACAAGTATATAGATCTCAAGGGGTTAATATTGCTGATAAACATATTGAGGTAATTACATCTCAAATGTTAAGACAAGTTTCTATCCTTGATGGTGGAGATACTAAGTTTATCGTTGGAGATATGATTTCTAAAAAGAGATTTAAAATCGAGAATGCTAGAATTATTAAATTAGGTGGAGAACCTGCAATTGCTGAACCTTTATTATTAGGTATTACAAGAGCTGCAGTTACATCTGATTCTATTATTTCAGCTGCATCTTTCCAAGAGACAACTAAAGTATTAACTGAAGCTGCAATCTCAGCTAAAATGGATATGTTGGAAGATTTAAAAGAAAATGTTGTTATTGGTAGAACAATTCCTGTAGGAACTGGTTTATACAAAGACAAAAAAGTTAAATTTTCTTCAACTGAACATTAAATAACAAACAATAAGGCTTTGCCTTATTGTTAACTTAACTAATGGATATTTTTTCCTTACTACTTATTTTCATAGCTTTAGAAATTTTTGAATCAAATTGGCAAAAGTCAGATTCAATGTACGGCTTAATTTCCAATAATTTAAAAATTTACAAAAAAAGTATTTTCTTATATTTTACTTTACATCTTTCATTTTTTTATACTATTTTTATTTCTATATATATAAATAACTTTTCTTTTTGGATGAGTTCTATTTTAGTAATAAAGTTTTTAGATATCGCATTTAAATTAAATATGATGCAAAAACTTTCACATGGTTTATCATTAGAAGAGGTTATGCCAATAAATGTAAATATGACACCATTATTAAGATATCTAAACGTTTTAATATATCCACTTTCTTTTGTATTTGCTATTGGATTAGTTTAATATTTAGAAAAAATGCATCAAAATTAAATTTCATTACATGTATATTTTGCTAATATGTTAGTATAAATAAAAAGGATAAATATGCAGTACTTAATAATTGCTTACGATAATGATGGAGCTATTGATAAAAGAATGATAGCTAGACCTGCTCATGTAGAAGGAACTCAAAAATTAATGGCTGAGGGTAAAATAATTAGTGCTTGTGCAATGATTGAAGAAGATCAAATGGTTGGTTCATCTGTATTAACTAATTTTAATGATGAAGATGAATTAAATACTTGGCTAGAAAATGAACCTTATGTGAAGGGTGGAGTTTGGAACATGGATGAACTTCAAGTCGTACCTGTAAAAGTTATGCCAAAGTCTTAATATGATTGAATTAAGAAAAGGAAGAGTAACAGATATTCCGTCAGTTTTAGACTTACATTTTAAATACCAAATTGATTCAATAAAAGAAGAAGATAAAAAAGATGGTTTTGTTACAACTGCTTTTACTAAAGAAGAGTTAACATCTTTAATTAAAGATGAAGATGGTTTGTTTTTATGCTTTGTAAATAATAAATTAGTAGCATATGTTATGTGTGCATCTTGGAAGTTTTGGTCTGTATGGCCTATGTTTAAATTTATGCTAAATAATCTTTCAGAACTAAGATACAAAGATCTTCAACTTTCAGAAGCTAACTCATATCAATATGGTCCAATTTGTATAGATAAATCGCAAAGAGGAACTGATGTCTTATCTTTGCTTTTTGATTTTGCAAGAGATGAAATGAGTTCTAAATATCCTATTTTAGTTACTTTTATTAATAAAAATAACCCAAGGTCTTTTCAAGCTCACACTAGAAAACTAGGACTTGAAGTTATAACAGAATTTGAATTTAATAATAATAGTTATTATGAATTAGTTTATGATACATCACTAAAACTTCTTGACAAGTAATATTTACTAAATATTACTTGTTTTCTATATTAAATTTTTTATAGTATACTTTATTGTATAGGAGTTTTTATGGGAAATATAATCTACCACTATTGTAATGTTGAATCTTTTAAAGCTATTATTGAAAATAAAACATTATGGCTAAGTTCTGTTTATAACTTAAATGACTATAAAGAGATTCATTGGATTAAAGATAAAATTTTTAAAAAAATTAAAATCTCTTCTACAAAAGATAATTTCTTAAAATATAAATGTTTTGAAGAATTATATTCTAATCAACTTCCTAATGTATATATCGCATCTTTTTCTGAAGGTTCTGATTTATTAAGTCAATGGCGTGCTTATGCAAATGATGGTTATGGAGTTGCTATTGGATTTAATAGTGATTATTTCAAAGAAAATAATATGGTTCAAACATCTTCTGTTTTATATGATGAAGAAAGTCAAGAAAAACAAATTGATTTAATATTAAAACCTTTAGAGCAAGTAGATAATGAAATTGATACACAGTCAACAAAATTTATTGAAGTTTGTAAAGCAATTATTACAGATATAAATAACTTATCTGCAAAATCCAAAAATGAACTTTTTAAAGAAGAACAAGAAGTTAGACTAATTCATAATCCAAAAATAACAAACGATAAAAAGAATAAAAAGTTTATTTTTGAAAAGAATTTATCAGAAATGATGTTTAGAGCAGTTTGCGGAAATCTAATTCCTTACTTTGAATTGAAATTTAATGAAAAAAAGAAAATACCTGCCATATTGGAAATTATTAAAGGACCTAAAAATAAATTTATAAATGAAGAAATACAAATATTTCTTTCAAATAATGGTTTTTATTCTGTAGATATAAAAAGTTCTAAATCATCTTATAGATAAAAAATATTTATTTTAGATATAATCACAATTATAAAAAAGAATAGGATAAATATGAAATTTAATGATTTAGATTTAAAGACGAAAGAAGAGCTTAATATAAAAATAAATGAGTATGCAAATAGTATTGGAGGTATTAATTTTTTTCTTCAAATGATAGAAGATTTAAGAAATGAAAAACCTAATGCACTATTAAATAAAACATCAATCTTTCATTTTGCTAAAGGAAAAATTACTTGGAGTAAATCTATTTTTAAAGATACATTAACTTTATTATTTAATGCAATGCGAAAAGAAGATAAAGATGGTGATATTTTAAATGGTTTGAATCCAAAAGCATATAAAGAAACTATGAATATGATGAGAGCGTTGAAACCAGTTAGTATTTCAATTAGAAATGAAGATAATAGTTCTGGTTTTGTTGTAGATATTTTAGATTCTAGTGAAGTTAAAAAAACAAAAGTTGATATAATGTTTAAAATCATATTCTTTTATAATATTGAATTTGCAAAAGATGCCTTATCTTTTAAAATATAGGATATAGATTATGGATGGAAAAAAAAGAAGTAATATAAAACCTGGACTAACTGTTAATATTGTACTAAAAGAAGATCAAAGTACAGGTAGACTTACTAAAGGCGTTGTCCAAGATATTTTAACAAAATCTACAAGTCACCCTCATGGAATAAAGGTAAGAACTACTTTTGGAGAGGTAGGAAGAGTACAGGAAATTGTAAAAATATAATTTATAAAAAACGAAGAAACTTACATAAAGAAATATTAAGAAAAACTTCAGTATAATCCATCTACTTTTTAGAAAACCTAATTGTTTCTCTAGAATGGAAGTATCGTTTCAACCTTATGTTGAAGAAAACGAGAAGCATGAGCATTGCTTTAATTGCTCTAACCAAATAAAATAGAGAGTCTTACATATAACTATATTACAGATTACTCTACAACTATATAAAGGGAAAGAATGCCAACTATCAATCAACTTGTTAGAAAAGAGCGAAAAAAAGTGATTAAGAAATCTAAATCACCTGCACTTGACAAATGTCCACAAAGAAGAGGAGTTTGTACTAGAGTATATACTACAACTCCAAAGAAACCTAACTCGGCTTTAAGAAAAGTTGCTAAAGTTAGATTAACTACTGGTTTTGAAGTTATTTCATATATTGGTGGAGAAGGTCATAACCTTCAAGAACACTCAATTGTGTTAGTAAGAGGGGGTAGAGTTAAAGATTTACCTGGTGTTAAATATCACGTTGTTAGAGGTGCTTTAGATACTGCTGGTGTTGCAAACAGAACTGTTGCAAGATCTAAATACGGTACTAAAAAGCCAAAAAAATAAGTAGAAGGATAAGAGAATGAGAAGAAGAAAAGCTCCCGTAAGAGAAGTAATGGCTGATCCTATCTACAATAGTAAAGTGATCACTAAATTTATTAATACAGTAATGTTAGATGGTAGAAAATCTACTGCACAAAAAATTATGTATGGTGCAATTGCAAACTTAGATGCTAGAGGTGAAGAATCTGGTATTGAATTATTTGAAAAAGCAATTGAAAATGTTAAACCACTTTTAGAAGTTAAATCTAGAAGAGTTGGTGGAGCTACATACCAAGTACCTGTTGAAGTTAGACCTGTAAGAAGACAAACTTTAGCATTAAGATGGTTAGTTGATGCTGCTAGAAAAAGAAATGAAAGAACTATGGTAGAAAGATTAGCAAACGAATTATTCGAATGTGCTAATGACAGAGGTGCATCATTCAAGAAAAAAGAAGACATGCATAGAATGGCTGAAGCAAATAAAGCATTTGCTCACTACAGATGGTAATCTAAGATGGCAAGAAAAACTCCCCTAAACAGATTAAGAAATATCGGTATTGCTGCTCATATTGATGCAGGTAAAACTACAACAACTGAAAGAATTTTATTCTACACAGGTGTTGAACATAAAATCGGTGAAGTTCATGATGGTGCTGCTACTATGGACTGGATGGAACAAGAGCAAGAAAGAGGTATTACAATTACTTCTGCTGCTACAACTTGTCACTGGAAACACCCAAAGACTAATGATGATTTAATGATTAATATTATTGATACTCCAGGTCACGTTGACTTTACTATTGAAGTTGAAAGATCTATGAGAGTACTTGATGGTGCTGTTGCAGTATTCTGTTCAGTTGGTGGGGTTCAACCACAATCTGAAACAGTTTGGAGACAAGCTAACAAGTATAGAGTTCCAAGAATGATTTTTGTTAATAAAATGGATAGAACAGGAGCAGATTTCTTTAACGTTGAAGAACAAGTTAATACTAGACTTAAGTCTAATGCTATTCCTATTCAAATTCCTATTGGAGCTGAAGAAAACTTCCAAGGAGTAGTTGATTTAGTTACAATGAAAGCTATAGTTTGGGATCAAGATGCTGCAATGGGTTCTAATTATCATATTGAAGAAATTCCTGCTGATTTATTAGAAACTGCTACAACTTATAGAGAACAAATGGTTGAAGCTGCTGCTGAAGCTGATGATGAGTTAATGGAAAAATACCTTGAAGGTGCTGAATTAACTGAAGATGAGATCGTTGGAGGTCTTAAAAAAGGTTGTCTTAATATGACAATTACTCCAATGACTTGTGGTACTGCATTTAAAAATAAAGGTGTTCAAACATTACTTGACGCTGTTGCAATGTATTTACCATCTCCATTAGAAGTTGAAGATATTAAAGGTGAAACACAAGATGGTGAACCTGTAATTGTACCTTCTACTGATGATGGTGAAGTTGCTGGTCTTGCATTCAAAATTATGACAGATCCATTTGTTGGACAATTAACTTTCACAAGAATCTATAGAGGTGTTCTTAAGTCTGGTACTTATGTAATGAACTCAACTAAGATGAAAAAAGAAAGAATCGGAAGACTTCTTAAGATGCATGCAATCAAAAGAGAAGAAGTTAACGAATTATATGCTGGAGAAATCGGTGCAGTTGTTGGTTTAAAAACTACAATCACTGGTGATACATTAGCATCTTCTGAAGATCCAGTTATCTTAGAAAGAATGGATTTCCCAGAACCAGTTATTTCTGTTGCTGTTGAGCCAAAAACTAAAGCTGACCAAGAAAAAATGGGTATTGCTTTAGGAAAATTAGCTCAAGAAGATCCATCATTTAGAGTTGCTACTGATGAAGAATCTGGACAAACTATTATTTCAGGAATGGGTGAATTACACCTTGAAATTCTTGTTGATAGAATGAAAAGAGAATTCTCTGTTGAAGCTGAAGTTGGTGCTCCTCAAGTTGCATATAGAGAAACTATTAAAAATGCAGTTAAACAAGAGTACAAATATGCTAAACAATCTGGTGGTAAAGGTCAATACGGTCACGTATATTTAACAATTACTCCAATGGCTGCTGACTCTGAAGAAAACTACATCTTCACATCATCTATTAAAGGTGGTTCTGTACCAAAAGAGTATGTTCCTGCTGTTGATAAAGGTTGTCAAGAAGCTATGGCTGGTGGAATACTAGCTGGTTATCCATTAGTTAATATTGCAGTTGATTTATATGATGGTTCTTACCATGATGTAGATTCATCTGAGATGGCATTTAAACTTGCTGCTTCTATGGGATTCAAAAAAGGTTGTAGATCAGACGCTGCTCAACCTGTAATTTTAGAACCTATTATGAAAGTAGAAATTGAAACTCCTGAAGATTATATGGGAGATGTTATCGGTGACGTTAACAAAAGAAGAGGACAAGTTCAATCTATGGATGATAGAGCTGGTGTTAAACTAGTTGTAGCAATGATTCCTTTAGCTGAAATGTTCGGTTACTCTACAGACTTAAGATCTATGTCTCAAGGTAGAGCAACTTATTCTATGATTTTTGATAACTACATGGACGTTCCTAAGAATGTTTCTGAAGAAATCATTAAAAAAAGAAATGGTTAATAGCTAAATATAATAATTAAATTATATTCTCTTATAAAAAAGCCTTGTCTTCGGATAAGGCTTTTTTTTTGCAAAAATTTCACAAATAGAAACTACATAATAAAATAGGGTGCTTTAAAAGTATTTATTATATAATTGATATAATACAGTACGTAAATAGACAAAAATCATTAATAGAAAGATAGAGTTATAACATTGAAATTAAATAAAAATTTAGAGCTATTAACATCAATTAATAAAGCAGGAATAATATTAAGACCTTCAAGTCCAGAACTTGAAAAAGTATTTTTTAATATAAAATCCATATTTGAAAAAAATAACATCACTGTTTTTCTTGAAGATAATTCTGCAAATATGATTAACCAAAAAGGTTTACAATTAGATGAATTGTGTAATAAAGTAGATTTTCTTGTTTCAGTTGGTGGGGATGGTACTTTATTATCTGTTGTTAGAAAATCATTTAATTATAATAAACCAGTCTTAGGCATAAACTTAGGAACACTAGGTTTTTTAACTGATATCTCTATGGATGAGTTAGAAGAATTCTTATGTGATTTTAAAAATGATAATTATAAGATTGATAATAGAATGATGATAAAAGGTGCTATAAATTTAAACACTTTTGTTGCTTTTAATGATATAGTAATTTCAAGAAAATCAATTTCTTCAATGATAAAAATCAGTGCCAAAATTGACAATAAACATTTTAACTCTTATTATGGTGATGGAGTAATTGTCTCTACACCTACAGGATCAACGGCATACAATTTATCTGTTGGTGGTCCTATTGTTTATCCATTAACTGAAGCATTTATTATAACTCCAATTGCACCCCATTCCTTAACACAAAGACCTTTAGTTATGCCAGCTGATGTAGAAATTGAATTTACAATTACTGATTCACAAGGTGCTGTTGTTCTTGTAGATGGACAAGATATTTACGAAGTTGAAGAAAATGAAACTATAAAGATTAAAATTTCTAATCAAAATGCAAAAATGATACATAGATGTCAAAGAAACTATTTTGAAGTTTTAAGTGAAAAATTAAGATGGGGAAATTAATTATATGATTAATAGAATTTATATAAAAGATTGTTTATCTTTCAATTTGATTGATTTAGAATTTAATAAAGGTCTTAATGTATTTACAGGTCCAAGTGGTGCTGGTAAATCAATACTAATGCAAGCGATTTTATCATTATTTGCTAAAAGTGATGTAAAAGCAAATTTAGGAGAAGTTTTAATTAGTAATTCAAGAACTAATAATGAGTTATACGATATTGAAGATAATGATGATATTGTGATTAAAACTATAAAAAAAGAGAAAGTTAGATTTTTTATAAATAATCAGACTATTTCGAAGAAAAATTTAAATATCTTTTCTTCGAAATTAATTAAGCACTTAAATTTAAGAGATACTTCTGATTTTGAAAGCTCTAAACTCTTGAATTTTTTAGATAAATTATCTTTGATAAATGATAAAAATTTTATAAAAGTTAAATCGGATTTTGATTCATCATATAATGATCTTAAAATACTAAAAAAAGAACTAGAAAAAATCAGAAATGATGAACTTAAAGTTGAAGACTTAAAAGAGTTTACAAAGTTTGAAATAGAAAAAATAGAAAATATAAATCCTAGTGTTGATGAATACAATGAATTGAATTTATTAAAAAGAAAACTTTCGAAGAAAGATAAAATTGAAGATTCAATTAAAATTGCATCAGATATATTAAATTACAGACAGAGTGTTTCAAATACTTTAGAATTATTAGAAGTTGAATCAAGTTTTTTTGATGAAACTATGAATGAACTAAATAATATTTTTGAAAATTTTAATGATACATTATTCGAATTAGAAGATATTGATATTGAAACTGTTTTAACTAGAATTGAAAAACTATCAGTATTACAGAAAAGATTTGGTTCTATTGAAAAAGCTTTAGAATATAAAGAAGAAAAAAAGAAAGAACTTTTATCTTATGATAATATTACTTTTGAAAAGGCTATTTTAGAAAAAAAAATAGCCAAGTTATCAGAAAAAGTGAATATTTTATCGAAAGAAATCTCTTTTTATAGAAATAAAAGTTTAATAATACTTCAAAAAAAAATAAATAAATATTTAGAGTTTTTATATTTATCGAATGCAAAAATTACTCTTGAAGAAAGAAAACTAGACTTGTTTGGAATCGATGAGGTTGTATTTAAATTAAATGGAGTGAATTTAGACACTATAAGTTCAGGAGAGTATAATAGGCTAAGATTGGCATTATTAACTTCAATGAGTGAGTTCGATATAATTGAAAACGGTATTCTATTTCTTGACGAAATTGACGCAAATTTAAGTGGTAAAGAAAGTGATGCAATAGCTAATGTTTTATCAACTTTATCTAAATCATATCAAATTTTTGCGATTTCTCATCAACCACAATTAACATCAGTATCAAATCAACATTTTTTAGTGGATAAAAAAGATGGAATATCTACGATTAACCTTCTTAATAAAGAGCAAAGAATTGATGAAATTGCAAGAATGATTAGTGGTGAAGAAATAACATCAAATGCGATAAAATTTGCAAAAAACCTTTTGGAAAAAAATGAAAAATAAATCAGGTAAATAAATTTTTACCAAATTTATTTAAAAAATAAGATAAATAACTCTATAATATAAAGTACTATATATAAGTAATCTATAAAATAATAAGTACAACTATAAGTATAATATAACTTTTTTATAAGTAAATGCTATATTAATTTTTATTATAAATGTTTAACAAATTTAAAAGTATAAAATAAGTATAATTTATACTGTCGATTTTAGTTTTAATTAAGATATTAAAACTATAATTATATGTTTTAGTTGGTAATTTTGAGTACCAAAGTAAATGAGGAGAGAAAATGACTAAAATTAGTAAAAATTCTGATAAAAGTTTAAAGTCAAACTCTGTAGAGCAATCTAGTAGAAGAGACTTTTTTAAAAAAACAGCAATTTATTCTGCTAGTGCTTTAACTGCAGCATCAGTTATTGCGCCAATAAAATTAAAAGCCGATGATGAAAATATAGTTCATCATGTTGAATGGGGAACTAAACTTGGTGATAGAGTTGATAAAAATTTATATGGTATCCCTTCACCTTATGAACACAATAATATAAGACGAGTACACGATTTATTATCTTCAGGTGATAGACATGCTACTGTATCAATGTCACCATTACATCAACAAGAAGGTATTATTACACCAAATGGTTTATTCTTCACAAGAAATCATGGTGGTACTGCACAAATTGATCCTAATAAATTTAGATTAATGATTCATGGTTTAGTAGAAAAACCAATTGTTTTAACATTAGAGCAATTAAAAAGATATCCATCAGAATCTAGAATTCACTTTATCGAGTGCCCAGCAAATGGATCTACTGGATGGAGAGGACCTCAATTCAATAACTTACAATTTGTAAAAGGTATGATGAGTTCTGCTGAATGGACTGGAGTAAAACTTAGTGTTTTATTAGAAGACTTAGGTATTAAACCTGAAGCACAATGGGCCTTGATTGAAGGTAGTGATAACTCTGAAATGGGAAGAACAATTCCAATTGAGAAAATTTTAGACGATGCAATGCTTGTATGGGGACAAAATGGTGAACCATTAAGACCAGAACAAGGTTATCCAGTTAGATTACTAGTTCCAGGTTGGGAAGGTAACTTAAATGTTAAATGGGTTAAAAGAATAGAATTTTCTGATAAACCATGGCATGCAAAAGAAGAAACATCTAAGTATACAATGTTACAACCAAGTGGAAAGGCGATTAATTTCTTCTGGCCTATGGAAGTAAATTCTATTATAACTTCACCATGTCCTGAAGTTCCATGGACTGATCTTAAAAAAGGTGATTTAGTTGAGATTGGTGGAATAGCATGGTCAGGAAGAGGTACAGTTAAAACTGTTGATATTTCACTAGATGGTGGAAAAAATTGGGTTGAAGCTGAGTTAAAAGGTTTAGTACTTCCTAAGTCTTGGACAAGATTCTCTTATATTATTAAATGGGATGGAAAGAAAAAAGTTCTGTTATCTCGTGCAATTGATGATTCTGGACATATTCAACCTTCAATTGATAAGTTAATTGAAAATGTTGGAGTAGAAGGTATTTATCATAGAAATCCTATCGTTGGATGGGAAGTAACATCAAAAGGAGTTGTAAATAATGTTCATGTTAGATCTTAAAAAATCATTATTAGCTGTTAGTGTTATGTCTACACTAGTCTTAACTAACGCAGCTGCTGCTGAAAAGAAAAATATTGATGGTGCTGTTATGTATCCTATCAAAAATGGTATGTATACAGACTATGCCGTAAATGAGCAAAAGAAAGAAGGTTTCAGCGGACATGGTAGAATGCCAACTGCAAATGAAATTAAAGCCTGGGATACAGATGTAATGCCAGATGGACATGGTTTACCTGTTGGTGAAGGTTCAGTTGAATTTGGTGATGAATTATATGAAGCTCAATGTTCTATGTGTCACGGAGACTTTGGGGCTGGTGGAGTAGGTGGTTATCCTGCTTTATCTGGTGGTCAAGGTTCTTTAAAAAATCAATTAGGTTTAGAAGGTACTGAAGGTCCTAGAAAAACAATTGGTTCTTACTGGCCATATGCAAGTACACTTTTTTGGTACATCAAAACTGCTATGCCTTACCCTAACCCTAAATCATTAACAGATAATGAAGTTTATGCAATTACTGCATATTTATTATATGTAAATGGAATTAAGGCAAACGGTGTAGAAATTGATGATGAATTTGTTTTAAGTAATGAAAATTTTATGGATGTTAAAATGACTAATCCTGATGGTTTTTATCCAGTTCATCCAGATAGAAATGACTTAAAAGAACAAAGAGGACCATTAGCACAAGGTGTTAGATGTATGACAAATTGTGAGCAACCAGAACCAATTAGTATTAACGCTGAAATTGATACTGGATTTGATCCTGCAATTAGTACAGAAAAAAGCTTGCCAAAAGTTAAAGAATCTGCTACAGTTTCAAAAGCTGCAATGATTTACGAAGCTAGTTGTAGTGCATGTCATGCAAATGCTGCGATTGGTGCACCAGTTCTTGGAGATAAAGAAGCTTGGGCTGAAGTTGTTGCAAAAGGTATTGATCAAGTTTATGCAAACGCATTAAACGGTATAAATGCTATGCCTCCTAAAGGTGGAGCAGATATATCGGAAGAAGAGCTTAACGAAGTTGTTGATTATATGATCAACGCTAGTAAATAAAAAGGAAAACTAATGAGATTAGCAAAAAGTTTACTAATAGCGTCAGCTATTAGTGGTTTAATGGCGACAAGTAGTTTAGCAGGAAGTGATTTAGTTAAACAAGGTGAAAAAATTTTTATGACTAAAAATTTAGGTAACTGTTTAGCTTGTCATGCTGCAAATGGTAAGAATGTAGATGGACCTGGAAGTATGGGACCAAATTTACAAGCTTTACAATATTGGCCAGATGAGGCGTTATATCAAAAGATATATGACCCATATACGACTAACCCAATTTCAGCAATGCCTGCATTTGGTAAGAATGGTTGGTTAAGTGATTCACAAATTAAAGCAGTAGTTGCTTATTTAAAAACAATTAAATAATATTAAAAAGGAAATAAAATGAATAGAAGAAATTTTTTAAGCTTAGGATTAGGTGCATTAGCAGTTTCAATGGCACCATCAACTTTAAGTGCAATTAACTTTAGAGATACAAAACCAAAAGCATGGACTGCAACAAAAGTAGATGAAGCAATTAATGAAATTTTTGGTAGTTCAAAACTTTCTGAAGGTAAAATTAAATTAAAAGCTCCAGATATTGCAGAAAATGGTGCAGTTATTCCTGTAACAGTTTCAACAAAATTAAATGCTAAAACAGTAGCAATCTTCCAAGATGCGAACCCTGAAACAGCAGTTGCTGTGTTTACTGTTCCAGAAAATGGAATTATTGACTATTCAGTAAGAATTAAAATGGCTAAAACAGGTACAGTTACAGTAGTAGCTGATGTAGATGGAAAATTAGTTTCAGCTTCAAAACTTGTAAAAGTTACAATTGGTGGATGTGGAGGTTGATTTAATTCAACACCTGTATAAAAATTAATAAATTAAATAATGAATAGAAAATAAAAGGAAAATTATTATGGCAAAAAAAACTAGAATTAAAGCAAAACTAAAAAAAGGAATTGTTACTGTTAAGGCATTAGCTTCTCATGCAATGTTAAGTTACCAAGAAGCTGAAAGAGCTAAAAAAGAAGTTAACTTTATTACTTATATAGTAGCAAAAGTTAATGGTAAAATTGTTTATGAATTATCTTCAAGCCAATTCTTATCAAAAAACCCATACATGAAATTTCAATTTAGAGGTGCTGAAAAAGGTGACAAAATTGAATTAACATGGACTGATTTAAAAGGCGTAACGCAAGTAAGTTCAGCAAAAATTAAATAGTTACTTAATTGTAATTAACAAAATCTAAGGAGAGATCATGTTATTTAAAATTGTAAAAGCTACAGCTTTAGCAGCATTAGTTACTAGTGCAGCAGTTGCTGGAGATTATAATAAACAAGCAGAAAAAGATAGAGAGGGTATTGTTAAATATTTTGAAACAAAATTTTCAGACCCTGAAAAAAATAAGAATACATTTTTCCCATATTCAACTGATGATGAATTAAAAAATAACTTTATCAAAAATGTTAAGGGTGATGAGTTTTCTAAAGGTGGTTACTCATTTTCTAAAAATGGTAGATTATCTTATGATGAAATTAAAGAATTTCCACCAACTGAAGAGTTTGTAGAAAAAGGTGAAGCTATATTTAATAAACCTTTTGCAAATGGAAAATCATTTAAAAATTGTTTTCCTGAAACTTCTATTGTTGGAAATTATCCATTTTATGATGAAGAAAGAAGCCAAGTTATATCTTTAACTCAAGCTATTAATGAATGTTTAACTTCAAATGGTGAAAAGAAATTTAAAACTACTAAAGGTAAAATGGCTCATTTACAAGCATTTTTAGCTCAAGAAAGTCAAGATGCTGAAAAAAGAATGGATATTAAAATTGAAAGTAAAGCAGCAGCTGAAGCTTATGAAAAAGGTAAAGAATATTACTTTACTCAAAGAGGATATTTAAATCTTTCTTGTGCAACTTGTCATATTCAAGGTTCAGGACAAAGAGTTAGAAATGAATCTTTATCTCCAGGATTAGGACATGCAACTCATTTCCCAGTGTACAGATTAAAATGGGCAGCTGGTAAAGCTGACAATGATGGTTTAGGTACATTAGAGAGAAGAATGTCAGGATGTGTTAAAGATGCTGGTCAAGTTCCACCAAAAAATACTTCAGACACAATGAAAGAATTATTATATTTCATGGCATACATATCAAATGGTTTACCAGTTGATGGTCCAGATATTAGAAAGTAAAGGTGAAAATTATGAAAAAAATATTAAACTTATCATTAGTTAGTGTTGCAGCTTTTGCTTTATTAACAGGATGTACTACATCTAAAGAACTTGGAACAGCTAGTACTGGTGCAGAAAATAGTAATTATTCTAAAATTGATGTTGAAAAAGTTTGTAATGTTAATACTAACGGACTTTCTGATGTTATTAATACAGCAAAGACTTACAATGTTATTGCTATTGAAAAAAATTTAGAATTCAGAAGATTAGGTGTTAACAATTCTGGATTAATTGCATCTGTAGAAGAAGCAATTAAAACAAATGCGAAACAAGTTAATCCAAAAGATTTTAAAGGTAAAACTTCAAAAACTAAATTAGAAACTAATTTCGCGGCTCACAGAGCTTGTAAATTTGCTATTAGAGCATTACAACAAGCTGAAGAAGCTAAATCTTCTTGGAGATTAGCTATTCCAGGTGACGGTTATAAGTACTAGTTTTAAGTATTTGTAAATATTACATTCAAAAACAAAAAAGTCAAGAGTAATACTTGGCTTTTTTTTTACAAAAATAAAAGGAACTAAGATGAAATTATTAAGTAAATTACTTGTATCAACAGCTTTAATTGGTTTATTCTCAACTTCAAGTTTTGCAGCAGAAGAAACATCAAAGTTTGTTGCAATATCAAAAGGTGTTAAATCAATTGATATGAATTTAAATGGTGAGAAATTCACTATTATGAGAAATCAGTCTAAGACTAGTAAAATATCTCCATTATATGAAACTACATTTAGAGGTGCTCCACAACCTATGATCATAGCAGAGGGTGCAGAAACTTTAGGAGAATTAGAGTTTATTGAATACATGAAGAAAGCTCAAACTGATGAAAATATTGCAATTATTGACTCTAGAAAGCCAGGATGGTTTGATAGATTAAGAATTCCTGGTGCTGTAAACGTACCATTTACAAATTTTGATGAAAAAGATACAGCTATTGAGATGATGGAAGATGAAATGGGTGTTGTTCAAAAAGATGACGGTACTTTAGACTTTTCAAATGCTAAGACATTAGCATTATATTGTAATGGTTACTGGTGTGGTCAAACTCCAGGTATGGTTAAAAATGCAAAATATGCATTATTAAAAATGGGGTATCCAGCTGAGAAGATTAAATACTACAGAGGTGGTATGCAAGCTTGGACGTCTTTAGGTTTTACTGTTGTAGGATCTGGTAAATAAAAAACAATTAAATAGGAACAAACATGAGTAAATTAAGTAGAAGAGAATTTATATATATGATGTCAGTACTTGGTGCTGCTCCTGTATTTGCAAATTCTCATACTAGAATGACAGATACTAATAAATTAGATGATTATTATAAATTACAGAATTTTGGAAATGTAAGACTTCTTCACATGACAGATTCTCATGCTCAATTAATGCCTGTATATTTTAGAGAGCCTAGTGTGAATTTAGGTTTTCATGAAAACTATGGAAAACCGCCTCATATTGTAGGTGAAAAAATGCTAGATTACTATGGTATTAAAGGTAATAAAAGATTAGAATATGCATTTTCTTCAGTAAATTTTGAAAAACATGCAAAAGCTATGGGTAGAGTTGGTGGTTTTGCACAACTTAAAACTGTAATTGATCATTTAAGAAACAATTTTGGTGCTGATAAAACACTTATGTTAGATGGTGGAGATACTTGGCAAGGAAGTGCAACTGCTCTTTACACTAGAGGTAAAGATATGGTTGGTGCAATGAACTTGCTAGGTGTTGATATTGCTGTTGGACACTGGGAATTTACATATAAGGCTGAAGAAGTTTTAGCTAATGTAAAAGAACTTAATGCAGAATTCTTAGCACAAAATGTTAAAGTAAAAGATGATGCTCTATTTGATGGTGCTGAAGCTTATGATGAAGATACTGGTCATGCTTTTAAACCATATACAATTAAAAAAATGGGTAACGCTAGAGTTGCTGTAATTGGTCAAGCTTTCCCTTATACTACTATTGCTAATCCACAAAGATTTATTCCAGATTGGACTTTTGGAATTAAAGATGAAGAGATGCAAGAATTAGTTGATACAATTAGAGAAGAAGAAAAACCAGATGCTGTTATTGTTCTTTCTCATAATGGTTTTGATGTTGATCAGAAAATGGCAGAAGTTTGTACTGGTATTGACTTTATTATGGGTGGTCATACTCATGATGGTGTTCCAGAAGCTGTTCCTGTAAAAAATGAAAATGGTACTACTTATGTATGTAATGCTGGTTCAAATGGTAAATTCTTAAATGTTCTTGATTTAGATATTAAAAATGGAAAAATCGTAGATCATAGATTTACTCTTTTACCAATTTTCTCTGATTTAGTTCCTGAAGATAAAGAAATGAAAGCATATATTGAAAAAGTTAGACTACCTTATATCAAAGAATTAAATAGAACAATTGCAACTACTGAAGAAACTTTGTTTAGACGAGGTAACTTTAATGGTTCATGGGATCAAATTATTTGTGATGCTTTAATTGATGTTAAAGGTGCAGATATTTCACTTTCTCCTGGATTTAGATGGGGTACAACAGTTATGCCTGGTCAAGATATAACATTTGATGATTTAATGACTCAAACAGCTATGACTTATCCAGAAACATATGCTAGAGATATTACGGGACAAGGTATTAAAGACATTCTAGAAGATGTTGCTGATAACTTATTCAACGCTGATCCTTTCTATCAACAAGGTGGAGATATGGTTAGAACAGGTGGTATTTCTTATACAATTGATCCTAAAGCTAAGATGGGTAATAGAATTACAAATCTTCAACTTACAAAAAATGGTAAAAAACTTGAAGCTAGTAAATCTTACAAAGTTGCAGGCTGGTCTACAGTTGGTGCTAAATCACCTGGTGAACCAGTATGGGAAACAGTTGAAACTTACTTAGGTAATGTAAAACACATTGCTAACTTAAGAGTTGATACTCCTGATATTATTGGTGTAAAAAACAATCCTGGAATAGTTTAGTATTTCAAAATAAATAATGAAAAAGTATAAAGATATTTCTTTATACTCTTTTCAATTTAATAAGTGTTTGATTTTTAAATAGAAAATACTTATTAAATTGAAAAAAGGAACACTAATTGATTAAAAAAAGTGTTGTATTATTTGCTATTATTCTTATTAGTAGTTTAAATGCAAATTATGAAAGAGGTCAAGAGCTCTTTTTAGAGAAATGCTCATCTTGCCATGGTAATTTTGTTGAGATGAAATTATTAAAAAAAAACTTTTTTGAAAAAGATAATAAACTTTTAAATCTTAGAAGTCCAACTGTTAACATGTTAGCTTATGCAATAATGGATAGCCCAAAGCGTATAGGTGATAAAGAAGATGCTGAAATGCAGCAGATTGAAATTGAAGAGTATTTAAATAGTTATTTAAGAACTCCTGATTTAACTAATTCTATTTGTGAACCCTCTATAATAAAATATTACGATGAGAAGAAATATGTTGATTATAGATTAAGTGAAAAAGACATTTCTAGTTTAGCAGTTTTTTTTATGGAATATAAAAAAGAAAGACTAAAAAAGAATCCGAAAAAGATAAGAATATTATCAAACAATTTTAATGAAAATAAATTACTCATTGAAGCAAAAGAGACTAATAAAAAAATTTTAGTTTATGCTACTTCAAAAACATGTCATTTTTGTAAAAAAATGGATAAAGAAGTACTTAGTCTAATGGATATAGAAAAAGAAATCGAGAAAGACTATATATTTTTAAAAGTAGATATAGAAGATTTTTCTTTGCCTTTTGGTCTTATTAAAGAATTTAAAGGAATGACACCAACTTTTTTTGCTCTTAATGATGATGGAAAACTTCAAAATAAATATCCAGGTTCTTGGAATAAAAGAGATTTTTTAATTATATTAAAGGAAAATAATAAATAAATGAAAAATATTGGAAATGTAATTGGAATTTTTAGTGCTGATAAAACTTCATCAGGACTTCCTCGACCAACTGTAAAAGAATTAGTAGTATTAAGAGGCTTTGGTATAAAAAATGATAAGTTTGCCGGAAAAGATGAAGATAAATCTGTAATGATTGTAGGAATGAAAGCTTATGATATAGCAAAATCAAATGGAATAAACTTAGAATTTGGAAGTTTTGGTGAAAATATTTTATTTGATTTTGATCCACATGAGTTTGATACAGGAACAATTTTAAAAGTAGGTGAAGTTGAAATACAAATAACTCAAGCTTGTACAATTTGTAATCACTTGAGTGTTTTTGGTAAAGAATTACCTATTTTAGTAAAATATCACAGAGGTTTATATTGTAGAGTTTTAAATAATGGTAGAATTGTAAAAGATATTCAAGTTACTAAAAAGGAAAATTAATGAAAAAAATAATTCTAATACTTTTAATTACAATTTTTTCTTATGCAGAATCTACATTTTCAGATCCGCAACCAAATTTTGACGATCCACGAAAACTAGTTGTTAGATTATATGATGCAGATATTGACAAGACAAATCATATAATAGGTACTATTTACAATATTTTAAAGGAGTATCCTTCTGAAACTTTGAAAGTAGCAGTAATTACTTATGGTCCTGGAATGAGACATATAAAAAAAGATGGTGATGCTAATACTATACAAAGAATTCAGTCTTTAATGGAATATGATGTCGAATTTTATGGATGTAGAAATACTATGGAAACTATGAAATGGACAGAGGAAGATTTTATAGAAGATATTATATATGTACAAGCAGGAATTGTTGAGGCTATTGAAAAACAAGTTGAAGGTTTCATAGGAATTACTCCTTATTAAATCCTTCTATTAAAAAATTATAAATCCTAAAAGGATTTATAATTTTATTCTTCAAACTCCATCATTTCATAAAGTCTTGAAGCATTTAATCTAGCTAATTCCTTATACGTATCTAAATGTGCATAAGGTGATTGATCAATTTCATAAGCTTCATAACCTTCATCTAAAGCTTCAGCAACTTTTTCTCTTAAAAATTCAATATACCCTTTTGTATATTTTGTTACTGTTTGCATATCTGTTACATCTCCATGACCAGGGATTACTATTTCTGCATTTAATAATTCTAGTTTTTCCCAAGCTTCTAACCATTTTCTTGTATTAGTTATTTTAAAAATAGGTAGCATTCTTTGATGAAATGCTAGATCTCCTGCAAATAAAATTTTTTCTTTCTCTAACCATATTGAAATATCACTATGTTCATGCGCATAGCCAAAGTATTTTGCTTCAACAATTCTGTTTCCTAAATCAAAACGCATATTATCTTTGAATGTTTCATCTGGTATAATTACTTTTGTTGAAAGTGCTTTATCTCTATAAGTTCTTTTATGTCTAATTAAGATATTTTCACCTTTTTGAACAATTTCTTTTTTTGCAATTTCATGTGAAATAATACTAGCACCTTGTTCTTTCCAATATGAAGATCCAAGCATAGCATGACCTTGTGAATTTTCTAATACAACATACTTAACAGGTTTATTCGAAATTTTCTTTATCTCTTCATGAAAACTTTTTGCAAGTAGATAATTAGCTCCTGCATTCCAAACTAAGATAGATTCATCTCCAATAATAAATCCTAAATTATTATTATGACCTGAGTTTTCGTAAGTAGCTGGTTGTGTAGCACCTATTGAAGTATAAACACCTTTTGCAACTTCTTTAACTGGATTATATAAAAATGAATTTAAAACAAAATCTTTTGATGAAATAGCTAGATTTTTTTCTTTCCATACTTTAAAGCTATCTTGATAATAAAGTACATTTTTGTATCCTAAATCTTTTAATCTTTTAGCTGCAAAAAGTGATTTACTACCATTGAAACAGTGAACAACAAATGTTTCATCTTCTTTTACTTCTTCTTGTATCAAAAATTCTAAGTTAGCTCTTGGAATATTAGTAACTCTATTAGCTTTTATATATCCTCCTTGTTTGAGAATCTCATCTTTTTCTCTCACATCAATGATATTTGTATTAGGGCTCTTTTTTAAAAGAGTAACTAGTTCCTCTGTTGTAATAATCTTTACTTCTTTTAATGCATTTTTTCTTACATCATCTATATTTAGTGCATGTATATTAGATAAGAAAATACAGAAAATAAAGATTCCAATTTGTGTAAATTTTTTATTGAACAAAACCTCTCCTTAAGTTATAATGTTTTATTATAAGTTAATTATTCATATATTTAAATTAAATACAATTAAGGAGTAAATTATGTTAAAAAATATTTTAGTTATGGTTTTGTTTTTTTCAACAAGTTTTTTATTTTCAAAAACAATTTCAAGTGAAGAATGTCAACAAAAAGAAGATGGTTTTATATATGCTGGTGGTGAGTGTATAAATTATGCTATGTTTGAAGGTGATGACAATGATAAGTTAATCATAATAGTTCATGGAACATGGGATGAAGGCAGTAATGTTTTAGGTAGGTATGCACCTTTTGCAGAAAATGTAAACATGTCAACAGATTTAACTACAATTGCTGTAGCACTTCCTGGATATTCATCATCATCTCTTAATAAGTTAAAATCAATAGGTAGTAAAGAATATAATCACCAAGCAGCTACAAAAGAATATGTAGAGTTTTTAGAAAAATTAGTTATGGCATTAAAAAATAAATACGAAAGTGAAGAAATTACTTTAATAGGTCATTCAGCTGGAGCTATGATGAGTGCTTCATTAGCTGGGTTAAACAATACATTATTAAACAATGTAGTATTAGTAGCTGGAAGATATGAAAGACCAGATTATGCAAATGAAAAACACCTTTTAGCTATCGATGTTCTTGATAAAATGAATAAAAGTACAAAGTTTGTTATGACTTATGGTACTAATGATAAAATTTCAAAACCAAGTGTTACAAAAGATTTTTATAATAAAATGAAATCACAAGGTTTAGATGTAAAATTAGTTGAAGTTAAAGATGCAGCTCATATTGATCTAGATATGACGGACAAAAACGTAGAAGCAATTAGTGCACTATTCGAAGAAGAATAAGCAGTTTCAACTTTAATATATTAATATGTGTGTTTATAGTAATATAATGAAATAAAAATCATTATAGGACTATAAATGGACAAAAAAAAACAACTTATATTTAATTTAAATAATTTCTTACTTTCAACTTCTCATACCCTTGATTTCATAGAGTCTCAATATAATAATACAAAAACTAATCATTCCAAAAGAGTTGCATTTTTATCTTTAAAAATTGGACAAAAATTAAAATTAAACCCTGAAGAAATGTTTGATTTATGTGCTTATTCTCTATGTCATGATATTGCTTTAAATGAAACAAAAGAAAAAGAAAAAAAATTTGCAATGCTTAGTGAAGAAAAAATAAAATATTTTCCTTTCATTTCAAAGAATAACAATATATTAAAATATCAAAATGAAAATGTAGATGGTAGTGGTATTTTTGGACTAAAAAATGATCAAATACCCTTACTTTCTAAAATATTAAATTTCACTCATACTTTAGATGAAAAATTTAATTTATCAGAAAAAAATATACAAAATAGAAAAGAAATCATATCTTTTGTTAAAAATTCAAGTAATACAATCTTTGATGAAAATATTTCAAAGATATTTTTAGATATTGGCAAAGAAATAGAATTTTGGATAGATATTCAAAATGAAAATGATATTTTACAATTTATTTTTAATAATTTACATGATTTTACTACAGCATTAGACTTTGAAAATTTTTTAGATATTACTAAACAATTTTTTGATATTTTGGAAAAAGATTCATCATTTATTTCAGATTGTGAAAAAATGTGTACTTTCTATGAATTTGAACATAAAGATAAGTATACATTTTTAATTTCTGCATCAATGAGTAAAATAGGAAAATTACTTATTCCTTTAAAGATTTTAGAAAAAGAAGATAGTTTAAACATAAATGAATATGAAGAAATTAAAGCATATCCTTATCATAATAAAAAAATATTAAGTAATATTATGGGATTTAATGATATTGCATTATTAAGTTGTAAAATACAAGAATTACTTGATGGCAGTGGATATCCTTATAATATTAGTGCTAAAGACATGAGTTTAAAAGATAGATTAATAGGAACTGTAAACATGTATTCTTCCTTGATTCAAAAGAAAAGTTATAGAAATGCACATTTAGAAATTCAAGCTTTTGATATATTAAAAGAAATGGCAAATAATAAAAAAATAGATAATTCTATAATAATGGATATAAATAAAGTATTAGTAAAAAAGTAGTAATCTTTAAAAAGATAAGCAATTTAAATAGTATTAAAATATCTAAATTGCTTTATTAAATAAAATCTTTTTTTAGTTTGGTTTAATAGTAGGAAGTCCTAAAGTAAGCCATGATTGTATACCACCTCTATACCATTTAAGTTTCTCTTCTGGATAACCAATAGCAATTAAGTTTTTCATAGATAAAGGAGATTGTCCACACCAAACACCATTACAAAAAAGTAATAATTCTTTAGCATTTGAAAAATCATAACCGTCTTTTGTAACTTCTACTCCAATAATATCAAGTGCGTCTAAAAAGTCATCTGGATATTGTCCTTTATTTAAATGAATAAATGGTAGATTTACAGCACTAGGAATTGTTTGATCTAAGAACCAATCAACAGTTCTTGAGTCTACTAAAAGCATATTTTCATTATCTTTTGCTTTATCAATAAAATCTAAAACTTCAACCTCACCATATGTTTCAATTTTAGGTGAAAACTTAATAGGAGATATTTTTCCTAAATATTTAATTACAGTAGTTTTACAATTTTCGGGTACTTTTTCATCAACTAAATTAGCACCTAAAATATTTTTTGGAGAAAACTTTACATTTTTACAATTTTCAGGTGTTTCTCTTTTGATTAAAATATTTTTTTCTTCATCATTTGAATCTATATATGTTGCATCAACCCCTATACTTTGCAGGTCATTAGCACACAAAAATAAACTTGCTAGTAAACTTGATATTATAATTTTTTTCATTTTAAATCCTTTTTTTTGATTTTATATAATTATATATTATTTATGTAAAATTTTAGTAAAAATTGACTAAATTCTTACGATATTAGAATTATATAAAATTTAGGTATAATTTCGAAATTTTAAAAATAGAAATAATGAAGATTATTAAGGAAATATTATGAATGATAACAAAGTAGAATTATTATCACCCGCAGGAAATTTAGAAAAATTAAAAATTGCAATTAACTATGGTGCTGATGCAGTTTATGCAGGAGTTAGTCACTTTAGTTTAAGAATTAGAGCAGGAAAAGAATTTACTTTTGAAACTTTTAAAGAAGGTATTGATTATGCGCATGCACGTGGAAAAAAAGTATATGCAACTATTAATGGATTTCCATTTAATTCACAAATTGATTTATTAAAGAAACATATTGAAAATATGGCAAAAGTAAAACCTGATGGTTTTATTGTAGCTGCTCCTGGTGTTGTTAAGTTATGTAGAGAAATTGCACCAGAAATAGATGTTCATTTATCAACGCAAGCAAATGTGCTAAATTACTTAGATGCTCAGGTTTTTTGGGATTTGGGTGTAAAAAGAATTGTAGTAGCACGTGAAATTTCATTAAAAGATGTAATAGAAATAAAAAAGCATTTACCAGATATGGAAATTGAAATTTTTGTACATGGTTCTATGTGTTTTGCATATTCAGGTAGATGTTTAATCTCTGCTGTTCAAAGTGGTCGTGTTCCAAATAGAGGATCATGTGCAAATGACTGTAGATTTGATTATACTTTGTATGCAGAAAGTGAAAAAGAGGGTACTTTGTTTAGATTAGAAGAAGATCCAGGTGTTGGAACATATATTTTCAATTCAAAAGATATGAATCTAGCTTCACATATTCAAGAAATTATGGATTCAGGTGCAGTTGATTCACTTAAGATTGAAGGACGAACTAAATCACCTTATTATGCAGCAGTTACAGCTAATGCTTATAGAGAAGCTATTGATGATTATTATGCTGATACATTTGATGCAGATAAATATCAAAGAGAATTACATACTACTAAAAATAGAGGCTTTACAGATGCTTATTTAGTACATAGACCATTTAATAAGTTAGACTCTCAAAACCATGATTATGCAATCTCAAAAGGTTCTTATGAAGTTACTGGTTTAATAACTGAAGATGAAAAGCATTTTATGTGTAAATATAAGGTTTATCCAAATCAAGATATTGAAATATTTGCTCCAAGAGATACTGTAATTGTAGAATGTGATAATGAAATTGGAAGAATATTTAGAAAAGAAGATGGTGTTTACTTTATTAATTTTAAAAAAATATTAACAGAAACTAATAAAGAGATGGAATCAGTTCATAGTGGTAATATAAATAAAATCCAACTACCAGGAACTTTACCTTATTTAACTATGTTAAGAACTGAAAATACAGAATTATAATCACGTAAAAATAAATGATATTTTTCAGAGTTACTCAGAATATTAATATTAAAACAACAGATGGCACTTTGGTTAATTACCATAGATTTAAAACGCCATCTAATTTGGAAAATGATACTGTTTATATAACAAGTGAAAATGATTTTAATGATTTGAAAAATGTTTTTAGAAATGTTGATAAAAATAAATATCAAATAAAACTTTTAAAAGAGAATAAAATAAGAGAATTAGAATCTTTTCCTATTGAATTAGGTATTAGTAATAAGAATGAATATTTAAAGTCTTTAGATTTCAAAAAAAATACAGAAAAAAAATTAACGATAAATAAAAATGAAATATTATCTTTATTTGATGAATCAAACAAAGTTGATATTTTTGCTCAATTAATAAAAAAACATGGTGATGAAATATCTATTGCTATAATCGGTGGAGTTGGTAGAAATATTAGTGAAATAGTATCTTCATGTACGGCTTTAAGAATATTAAATAATAAATTAAAAGAACTTTATAAAAATATTAAAATTGATATATATATTGATGCTTCAAATAATAGTTTCTATTCAAGAGACAAAGAAATTTATTTAAAGCAGAAGTTTATAAATAACGTATTTCCTTTAAGTATTACAAGTAAAAAGTTTTGTTCTTATGATTACTTTATTGATAATAGTTCTGTTATGGAAAAACTCTCAGTTTTTAACAATTTAAATATTGTTGATTCTTGGTTATATAAATTTGGAATAGATTATAAAACTATAAGTCCATTTGATAAATATAATGAATTAGAAATAAAAAATTTAATTGTTTCAAAAAATCTAGAAGAGAAGATAAAATCAAGTAAATTAAAAGGAAAACTTTTATTATTTCACCCTTTTTCTGCAAGAATAAATAAAACTATTCCTAAAAATATTGCTTTTGTAATGTTAAAAAAGTTACTGTCAAAGATGGATGATTATACAATTATTTCAACACTAAATATTGGTTCAGAAATTGTTGATGATAGATTTGTAAACTTATCAAAAGATTCTAAAACGATAAATGATTTCATATATATTATTTCTAATATGGATGCTATTATAACCACTGACACTTCAACTTTTCATATTTCAGATGCATTTATGATTCCTACAATTGTATTATCAACTGATACAAAAATTCATAGCAAAGTTGAATATTATAATTATGTCAAAACTATTAAAATTATAGATAAATCAAAGTCACTATCAAAATTTATTTATGACAATAATTCTTTGACTTTATATAGGTATAAATCATGGCAAAGTCTTAAAGTATCGAAGATTATAAAACTATTAGATACTTTTTGATATAATCGGGTTTTTATATGTAAATTAAGGATTTAAAATGAATTTTGTGTCTATTGTTTTAGGTAGTAAATCAGATTATGAAATCATGAAACATTGCACAGATACTTTTGAAAAATTTAATGTTAGATATGAACTTATTGTATCTTCAGCACATAGATCTTCAGTTAGAACTAAAACTTATATTAAAGAAGCAGAAGAAAAAGGTGCTGTAGCATTTATAGCTGCTGCTGGAATGGCTGCACATTTAGCAGGTACATTAGCTTCAATTACTACAAAACCTGTTATTGGAGTACCAATGAAAGGTGGAGCTATGGATGGTATGGATGCAATGCTTTCAACCGTTCAGATGCCTGCAGGAATGCCAGTAGGTACTTTAGCACTTGGAAAATCTGGAGCTGTTAATGCTGCATATTTTACAATGCAAATTCTCGCTATTACAGATAGTGAGTTAGCTGTAAAATTAAAAGAAGATAGAATTGTACAAGCTAAAAAAGTTGAAACGGATTCATTAGAAATAGAAGTACTTTTATAATTAAAGTATGAGAAATTAAAATTAGGAATTAAATAGATGGTTACATTTTCACAAATTCTATTAAAACTGCAAGAGTTTTGGGCTAATCAAGGATGTAATATAGTACAACCTTATGATATTCCAGCAGGTGCTGGTACTTTTCATCCTTCAACACTTTTAAGAAGTTTAGATTCAACTCCTTGGTCAACTGCATATGTTGCGCCAAGTAGAAGACCTACTGATGGAAGATATGGAGAGAATCCAAATAGGTTAGGAGCTTATTATCAGTTTCAAACTCTAATTAAACCAAGTCCAGATAATATTCAGGATTTATATTTACAATCTTTAGAGTTTTTAGGTCTTGATTTATCAAAACATGATATTAGATTCGTCGAAGATAACTGGGAGTCTCCAACTCTTGGCGCTTGGGGTCTTGGATGGGAAGTTTGGCTTGATGGTATGGAAGTAACACAATTTACTTATTTTCAACAAGTAGGTGGTCTTCCTTGTGATCCTGTTGCTGTAGAAATTACATATGGAACAGAAAGACTTGCTATGTATTTACAAGGTGTTGATTCTGTATTTGATATTGTTTGGAATGAAAATGAACACGGTGTTACTACTTATGCAGATGTTCACAAAGAAAGTGAATATGAATTCTCTAAATATAATTTTGAAATAGCTGATGTTGACATGTTATTTAGACATTTCGATGAAGCTTTTAATGAGTGTAAAACTTGCTTAGAAAATGGATTACCACTTCCAGCATATGATCAATGTATGATAGCATCTCATGCTTTTAATACATTAGATGCAAGAAAAGCAATTTCTGTAACAGAAAGACAGAATTATATATTAAAAGTTAGAGAGTTGTCTCAAGGTTGTGCAATTTTATATAAAAGCCAAGAACCTCAAAGATTAGAAAGAGTTAATACTAAGTCTTCTTTAGAGGCTTTAGATAAACTAAAACTAAATAATCCTGAATTATTTAGTTAAGGCTTACTTTGCAAGTTAAAGAAATATATAATTTTTTAGATCAACTATCGCCATTTGTTTTGCAAGAAAAATGGGATAATGCAGGTTTACTTGTAGGTTCTTTCAATGATGAAATAAAAAAGATTTATATTAGTATTGATTTAGATGAAGAACTACTTGATGAGGTAGAAAATAATTCATTAATCATTACTCATCATCCTTTGATTTTTAAAGGTTTAAAAAGAGTTAATTATGACTCATATAGTAGTAAATTACTTCAAAAACTAATTAAAAAAGATATATCTTTAATTTCAATGCATACGAATATAGATAAAACACATTTAAATAAATATGTAGTTAGTAAAATTTTAGGTTTTAAACTTGAAAATACTGATGAATTTATTTCGTATGCAAATGTAAATATGAAGTTTAATGATTTAGTAAAACATATATCAATGAAATTAGATTTAAAGACTGCTAAAACAGTTAGATGTAATGATTTTATAAAAAGTGTAGCAATAGTTACAGGTTCAGGGATGTCATTAATTGATGAAGTAAAAGCTGATTGTTTCTTAACAGGTGATATAAAATATCATGATGCAATGGAAGCAAAGGCCAGAGGTATTTCATTAATTGATATAAGACATTATGAGAGTGAAAGATACTTTAGCAACTTGCTAGAAGGACTTCTTTCAGAATATTTGAAAAAAAATAAATTAACAGCTATAATAACAGCTTCAAAAAATCCATTTGAGTTTTTTATAGAAGGAGAAACGATTGAATAAGTATTTACAGGATTTAATTAAATTATCAAAATTTGATACAGCAATTAGTATGTTCGAGCCGAAGATTGAAAATGAGAAGGCTAAATTAGCAACTTTTGTTGAAACTGCAGAAGAGATGAAAGCATCAATCAATGCATTGTATTTAGAGGTTGATGATATTAAATCTAAAAGAACGAAGAATAATATACATTTATCAGAGTTGAAATCTAAGTTAGAAGATATTTCAAAAAAGAATGATAATATTCATACAGAAAAAGAGCTAAAAGCTTTACAATTAGAAGAAGAAATTGCTAAAGAACAAATTTCATTCGCAAATGAAGAGATTGTTAGATTAGATACATTATCTGAATCAAAAGAAGAAAATTTAAAAGACTTACAAGAGAAATTAACAGAAGAAGAAGAATCTATTAAAGATATTCAAGTTGCTGTTGATAATACTATTGAAGAAATCAACAAAGAAAGAAATGTTGTATATCAAGATAGAAGTGAATTATTAGAAAAGTTTGATAATAAAATTTTAACGTTCTATGAAAAAATCAAAAGATGGGCAAAAGACTCTGCAGTTGTTCCTGTAAAAAAACAAGCTTGTTATGGTTGTTATATGAAAATTAATGACAAAACTTATGCTGAAGTTATTAAGTCAGAAGAAATTGTAAATTGTCCACACTGTGGAAGAATACTTTACAAAGAACCAGAAACTGAAGAGATAAAAGAGGCTTAGTTTGAGCCTTTTTAGTATATCTTATTACATGATTTCATCTGTAATATATATACTTGCTTTACCTTATTTACTCTTCAAATCTAAGAACCCTAAATATAAAGAAGCGATTCCCTCAAAATTCTTTTTAAAAAATAATCCTAAATTTAAAGAAGATGGCATTTGGTTTCATTCGTGTTCTATGGGTGAAACAAAAGCTATTAAACCTTTGATTGATTATTTTAAAGAAGAGGCTAATGTTTCTGTAATTACTAATACAGGATTTGAAGAAGCCTTAAAGCTTACTTCTAATGTTCGTTACTTACCTTATGAAATGTTTTTACCATTTTGGATAAATAAACAAAAGGTTTTAGTAGTTATGGAAGCTGAGTTGTGGTTCATGCTATTTCTTTTTGCTAAAAGAAAAGGTGCAAAAACTTTTTTAATAAATGCAAGAATTTCTGATAAATCATACGATTCATATAAAAGATTTTCATTCTTTTATAAAAGAATTTTTAAGAATATTGATAAAGTTTTTGCACAAAGTAATATAGATAAAAAAAGATTAGAAGAGTTAGGTGCTACAAATGTGGAAGTACTTGGAAATATTAAATTAGCACAAGAACCAAAAGTAAATAATATATTTACAAAAAGTCATGATATTTTAATAACAGCAGCTAGTACTCATGAAAATGAAGAGAAACTTATCCTTGATGCTTATAAGAAAAGTCAAGGTCGTTTAGTAATTGTGCCACGTCATCCTGAGAGGTTTGAGAGTGTTGATTTATTAATTAAAGAGTATGTAAAAGATAAGTCATTAACTTATCATAAGTATTCGGAAGAAGAAAACTTTAATTCTGATATAATCTTAGTAGATAAAATGGGTATTTTGAATGATATCTTTGCTATTTCAGATGTAGTAGTTTTAGGTGGAGCATTTGAAAAAATTGGAGGACATAATCCAATTGAACCTGCATTTTTTAAATGTGTGTTAATTAGTGGTAAGAATATATTTAATCAAAAACCACTTTTTGAATGTATAAAAGACTTTTACTTAATTGAAAATAATGAATTGAGTAAATATTTAAATAATATAGAGAATCTAAAGAAAGCAGCACTAACGAAAGCTGGTTCAATAGATCCAATAATAAAGGAAATAAATGCCTGTAAGAGATAAAGCATATAAACTATTAGCAATTCAAGAAGGAATTTCTAATTCAAAAGCTAAAGAGCTAATTGATAAAGGATTAGTAAGAGTTGGTGGTAAAAAAGTTATGATTGCCCGTGGTGAAATAAAAGGTGATACACATTTTATTGTAAAAGACATAGCACCAATAAAAGTGATTTTTCAAGATAACGATATTTTAGTTGTAGACAAACCTGCATTTTTAACAGCAGATGAAGTTGCTAAAAAATATCCTGATGCATTATTATTGAACAGACTTGATAAAGAGACAAGTGGTGTAATGATGTTTGCAAAAAATGAATTGTTTCAAAATAGAGCAATTAAAGAGTTTAAACAAAATAAAGTTTATAAAGAATACGTTGCAATTGTTGAAGGGAAAGTTATCGATGAAATTATTATTGATAAACCAATTCTTACAACTAAAGATAGAGGTAGTGCTAAGTCAAAAATTGATGTTAAAAAAGGTAAACCTGCAAAATCAACTGTTTATCCAATGTTAGTTGAAGGTAATAAATCAAAAATTAAAGTTGTTATTGAATCTGGACGAACTCATCAAATTAGAGTTCATTTAAATTCAGTAGGATTACCAATTATTGGTGATGGTGTTTATGGAAGAACAGCTACAAATGTAACTAGAGTTTTATTACATTCAAAAATTACAAAAATCTTTGATTATGAATTTGAATCTAAAGAACCTAGAGAATTTAAAGTATATGAATTTAATTAAAATTTAAGTATAAATATTTGAATTAAAAACAACAAAAGCCTTAAATTAGGTTTTTGTTGATCTTACATAAAATCTGAAAACTAAATATAATCTTAAAAAAAACATAGTTAATCTAACTTAAAGTATAAAAAACGTATAATTCACAAAATTTAAAAAAATCTAGGAGTTGAGTTTTGTTTGATTCAATAACCGGTTCAATAAAAAATGCTGTTAATAAAATAAGACATAAAGATGATGTTACTTCATTAAAAAAAGCTACGTTAGAATTAAAAAAATCTTTATTAAAAGCGGACGTTCATCATAAGACTACAAAAGAATTAGTTACAGCTATTGAATTAGAAACTAAAAGAATTGGTATTGGTCAAGATTCATTTATTAATGCATTAAAAAGTGAATTAATTAAAATATTAACAACTGAGGGAAACCAAGGGTTTGTTTTCTCTAATACTCCTCCTACAACGATTTTGATGACTGGACTTCAAGGTTCTGGTAAGACAACAACAACTGGTAAATTAGCTACTTACTTAAAACAAAGAAAGAAAAAAGTTCTAGTTGCAGCTGGCGATTTACAAAGACTTGCAGCAGTTGAACAATTAAAGCAAATTGCAACACAAATTGAAGTTGATGTTTATTTTGATGATAGTGAAACTAATCCTATTAAAATTGCACTTGCTGCAAAAGAAAAAGCTACTAAAGAGCATTATGATGTTTTATTAATAGATACAGCAGGACGACTTGCTATTGATGAAGAATTAATGACTCAATTAAAAGACGTTAGAGATGCAGTTAATCCAGATGAAATTTTTTATGTTGCTGATTCTTTAACGGGTCATGATGCTACTAAAACAGCATCTTCATTTAAAGAGCAAATTGGTATTGATGGTGTAATTTTATCAAAATATGATGGTGATACTAAAGGTGGGGTTGCTTTATCTATTGCTTCTCAAGTTGGTGTTCCTTTACGATTTATTGGTACTGGTGAAAAAATGCCAGACCTTGAAGTATTTATTCCTGATAGAATTGTTTCAAGATTATTAGGTTTAGGAGATATTGAAGGTTTAGCTGAAAGAACTTCTGCTGTTATTGATGAGAAAAAAGCAAAAGAAGTAAGTAGAAAAATCAAAAAAGGTGAATTTAACTTTAATGACTTTTTAGACCAATTAGCAATGATGAGTAAATTAGGTTCTATGAAATCAATTATTGGAATGATACCAGGACTATCTGCTATGGCAGGTCCTCTAAAAGATATGGATTTTGAAAACTCTGATGAGATTAAAAGAATTAAAGCATTAATAGGCTCAATGACGGAAAAAGAAAGATTAGAACCATCTTTAATAAATCCAAGTAGAAAAAAAAGAATTTCGAAAGGTTCTGGACTTTCAGAAGTTCAAATAAATAAAATCTTAAAGCAATTTAAAAATGCTTCTAAGATGGCTAAAAAATTATCATCAAAAGGTGGAATGAAAGGCTTACAAAACATGATGTCTCAAATGGGACCTGGTGGAATGCCTAACTTACCACGATAAATAAAATATAAATAGTGTTGAGCTGTGAACTCATTTGATAATGGAGTTCAGATTTCAATACTATAATAAAAGTATAAATAAAAAGGAAAAAAACATGACAGTAATTAGATTAACAAGAATGGGAAGAAACAAAAAGCCATTTTACAGAATCGTTGTAACAGACTCAAGAAAAAGAAGAGATTCAGGATGGATTGAATCAATTGGTTACTTTAACCCAGTTGCAGAACCTAAAGTATTAAAGATTGACCAAGAGAGATATGATTACTGGTTAAGTGTTGGTGCTAAACCTTCTGAAAAAGTTGCAAAATTAGCAGCTAAATAATTAGTTGAAGAATAGCTATGATTACTGATTTTATTAAAAATTATGCAAAACTGATTGTTAGTGTACCTGATGATGTAACTGTTACTATAAAATCTATCGATGAAACTTTTGCTGAAATTACAGTTGAAGCAAACAGTTCTGATATTGGTAAACTTATTGGTAAAAATGGTAATATGATTAATGCTTTAAAAACTATGGCAAATGGTTGTAAGGCAAAAGATGGTATTTCATACAAAATTCAAGTTATTGCAAAGTAGTTTTGATAAATGAATAGTAATATATACGTAGCTAAATTAGGAAAAACTGTAGGTCTAAAAGGGCATTTAAAGCTTCATATAGACTCAGATTTTCCTGAACAATTTAAAAAAGATGCAATCTTTATAACTAATAGAAAAGTTAGCCTAAAGGTAGTTGAATATAATGGAAACAGAGACATTGTACTATTTGAAAACTATGAAAATATTGATCTTGCAAAAAAACTTATAAATCAAGAGCTTTTTGCTACTGCTGAACAAACAAGAAAAAATTGCAACTTAAAAGATAATGAATTTTTTTGGTTTGATTTAATTGGCTGTGCAGTTTATGAAAATGATTTAAAACTTGGTTTAATTAAAGATATTCACAGATATCCTATTAGCGATTATTTAGAAATAAAAACTGATGAGTTATTAGTTTCTAAAGACCTACCTGAAACTTTTTTACTACCACACATTTTTGATACATATATCACAAATGTAAATATAGAAAAAAAAGAATTAAAAGTTAAAGATGCTTACTCTATTTTAGAAAATTCATAAAAGCTTTAGTAATTACATCTTCTATCAAAGTCTTCCTTACTTAATTCAATTTTAGAAGCACTTTTAAAATTATTAACTAAGAATTTTTCATATAAATCATTTCTTATGTTTTTATTATCAAATGGACCATATAATAATTCAATTTTATTTGAATTATCTCTACAAAGCTTTACGCTAGAATTAATACGAACAACTTTATCAAGATATGATTTATAGAGTTTACCTTCAATTTTTTTTACTCTTAGTAAAAGAATTAAATCATCTTTTTTTCTAAGCTCTTTTGTTTTTATTTCTTCAAGAAGTTTCTTACTATTTATCATTTCTTTTTTTAATATCTTCAACTCTTCTTTTTGTTTTTTTAATTCAACTTGTTTATTAAATAGCAATTTTTTTTCTTCAGATATTTTTTTTTCTTCTTTTTGTAGTATAGTTTTTATTTTATTTTCTTCTATTTTTTTTATTTTATTTTCTTCTTCCTCTTTTTCTCTTCTATTGTTTTCTTCTTCAACGATATTTCTATTTGTAAATAGTATAAGTTGCTTGTTTAATTTATGATAGTCTATGCTACTCATATCAAAAGCTTTATCTTCTTTATTTAAATGAAAAAAATTATTTAAAAATAGTACACCTACTAATACTAATATTAATGAAAATAATAGAATTAAGAATGTTTTTTTTGATACTGTCATGATATACTCTTTCTAGGTGTCTAATTTCAATCAGAATATTTTTTAAAATTGATTAAATATAGGGAAATCAAATTTTTATATATCAATCATTATATTTTAAGGTGAATTAAATGATGGTAAATCAAAAAAATTATTTTTACTATATTAAGTAAAAATTTACAACAAATCACATATAATAAATAATTTAAATAAGGTTTTATTATGGGTATGACTCAAAAAGAAATTGAAGCTTTAATGAATGGTTTAGATGCGATTAATAAAGTAAATGAAGATAAACAGTCTACTATAAATATCGACGAAATTGAGAAGTTGATTTCTCAAAATAAAAAAGCAGATAAAATACATAATTCTAGTGAAAAGTCTTCAAAAATAATTAATATTTTAAATTCAACACTAAGCAATAATAATGAGACACGTGAAAAACTAAACAGTTTCAAAAATTATATATATTCGAATTTTGAACTATTCAATTCTTTAAGTAGTAAGTTTCCAAATATTGAAATATTTAAAGCTCAAATAGATCTTGCAGAAGATATGTCTAATAATTTAAAGAACATAACAAATATTTTAGATGCAGAAGATAAGAAAATTATTGAGCTTATTCATTTAATTAAGCTTGGAGCTAATAATAGTGAAGAAATTGATAAGGGTATAGCTGTTATTAGAAAATTATCCTTATACTTAAATAGATTACTAGAAGATAAACATTCTATTCAAGATATAAAAATTGAAAAAAGAAAGTGATTACTTAAGTATGTTTTTTTTTAAGTATTTTATTTTTTTAAATATTTTTTTAGTTTCATCCTTTTCAAGTATAGAACTTAATCTACCAAAAAATGGGATAAAAGGTGAAACTTTATTTTTTTCAATTGAGGCAGTAGGAAACAAAATAATTTTTCCTGATTTTAAAAGTATAAATTCCTATAGTATTCAAGAAGTATCAAGTACTAGTTCAACAAATATTATTAATAGTAGTATTACTAAAAGAGTAAAAAAAGTCTACTCTTTACATCCCACTGAAAATTTTATATTTCCTTCTTTAAAGTTTGTAGTTGATGGAAAAGAGTATTTTTCTAAAGAAAGGAAGATAATTTTAAAAAATGCTCAAAAAACTATTTCATCAGATTTTGAACTAAGCATAAAATCTGATAAAAATAAATTATATGTAAATGAAAATTTTATTTTGTCATTAATTTTTAAATACAAAAAGAACTTGAATATTATTGATTTATCTTTTGAAAAACCAAGTTTTGATAATTTTTGGTATAAACAACTTAATAATCCTAAACAATATGAGGAAGGTGAATTTATAGTTCAAGAATTAAATTTTTTATTAGCTCCTTTAAAAAAAGGTATCCTAGTTATAAATCCTTTAAAAATTAATGCACAAATAATAAAAGAGAATAATTCTTTTTCTTTTTTCTCTAAAAACTCTGAAGCTTTAAAGATATATTCAAATAATTTAGAATTTAATATAGAAGAATTACCTAAAAATACAAATCTGATTGGAAAATTTGACATAAAAACTCAAAGTAACAAAGTTGAAATAAATCAAGGTGAAGCTATATCTTATAAAATTATCATTAGTGGTCATGGAAATATTGATGATATTAAAGATTTTAAACTTGATTTAAAAGATGCTATTGTTTATGAAAATAAACCTGTTATTAAAACTGAATATAAAGATAGTAAATATCAAGGTACATATACAAAAGTATTTTCTATTATTCCAAATAAATCAATAACTATTCCTAAAATAAATTTAGAATACTTTGATAAAGATTTAAATGAGATTGTTTTAAAACAAAGTAATGACATAAAAATTAAACTTACAAATGGTAGTATTTCAAAAAAATCTAAATTAATAAAAAAACCTGTTGAAAAGAGTAAAGAAAAAGAGATCGTTAAGATTATAGAAAGAGATTCTATTAAAGATAGAATAATATTTTTCTTATTGGGTCTTTTTATTGGGATATTAATATTAGGTTTATATTTATATGTTATAAAATACAAGTTAAAAAGTAAATTTCCTGAAACTTCTTTATTAAAGAAAATTAAAAAGTCAAAAGATAAAGAAGAGTTATTAAGAGTTTTAGCTATTTATTTAAGAGTTGATTCTTCTTTAGATGAATTAATTTTTAAACTGGAAGAAAAAGATGATATAAAATCACTAAAAAAAGATATTATTACAAAAATAAAAGAATTACAATTATAAGGATAAATTAAATGAAAATAGTTATGTTATGTTTTATATTGATTAACAGCTTATTTGCAACAGAATATTATGCAAAGTTGGAACCAGTGGAAAGTTTTAAAGTTAAATCTTCAGTTGCAGGGAAAGTAGTTTTTTCTAACAGTAATATCGAAGGTTCAAAAGCTAATAACTCAATAATAATTGAATTAGATTCAGAAATAAATAAATTAGATTTAGAACAATCAGAAAATAAATTAGAATTTATTAATGAAATGATCACTATTGAAACAAATAATTACAATAGGTTAAAAAAAGTTTCTTCTAAATCCGCTTTTGAAAAAGATACTCAAAAATTAAAAATAATAAATTTACAATCATCAAAAGCAGATATGATAATAAAGATTGAAAATTTAAAAGATACGATTAGAAATAAAAAGTTAATTGAGAATTCAAATTACATTTCAATGATTTCAGTAAAAGAAGGAGATTATGTAAATCCTGGAACTTTACTTTATGAATCAAAAGATTTATCAAAAGCAAAATTAGAAATTTTTGTGCCTATAATGGAAACTAAAAACTTAAAAGAGAAAGAGATTTACCTTGATGGTGTGAAAAGTGATATTAAAATTAATAAGATTTACAATATTGCTGATACTCAAAATATTTCTTCATATAAAGTAGAACTTTTAGTACCAGATGTAAAAACTTTTTCAAGATTGGTAAAAATTGAATTTAAGTAATAAAGTAGCATGTCCCTTAGACTGTTATGATGCTTGTCAAGCAGAAGTAATTGAAGATAATATAAAAGGTTCAAAAGATAATCTTGTAACAAATGGTAAGCTATGTATTAATTTTGCACAATTACTAAAAGAAAATAATTTAAAAACTCCGATTTTTAATAATCAAGAAATATCATTAGATGAATCTTTAAAAATATTAAGCCAGAAGTTAAAAGACACTAATTCTTCCAATACATTATTTTATTCAGGAAGTGGAAACTTAGGAATTTTGCAAAGCTCTACAAAAAACTTTTTTACACAATATGGTTCTGTACTAACTAAAGGAAGTTTATGTGACGGAGGGGGAGGATTAGGAATTGAACAAGGTAGAGTTTCTGTAGTTAACCCTCCTATTGAAAAATTAATAGACTCTGATATTATTATAGTTTGGGGACGAAACTTTTCTGTTACATCTCCTCATATGTACAATTTAGTAAAAGATAAAACATTTGTTACTATTGATCCAATAAAAACTGATATTGCTAAAAAATCAAAAATACATATGCAAATTAATCCTAAAACAGATTATGAACTAGCACTATTATTAACACGATTTACAAATATGCAAGACATGGAAGATGAAGAATTCTTAGAAGAACATAGTGAAGGTTCAGATTGGTTTTTTGATATTACTAGGAATCGTCCTGTTGTTTCTTATGAAGCAACCACTGGAATACCATTGTCTCAAGTTAATGAATTATTAGAACTAATTGAGAATAAAAAAGTAGCAATAGTTGTAGGTCTTGGGGTTCAAAAGTACTTTGAAGGTGCACAGATTATGAGATGTATTGATTCATTTGCTGCATATCTAGGTGTTCATAAAAAAGATTCAGGTGGCGTTTGGTACTTAAGTGATTCAGGATATGGATATGAAAATCAATTGAAAATAGAAGCTAAAAATAAGAAAGTCTCAATTCCTCAGGTTGATTTTTCTTCTTACGACTTGGTATTTATTCAAGGAGCAAACCCAGTTGTTTCTGCTCCAAATACAAAAAGTGTAATAGAAGGATTAAAAAATAGCTTTGTTGTTTGTTTTACCACTACTTACAATGATACTTGTGAATATGCTGATTTAGTTATTCCCTCATCATCTTTTCTTTCTAAAAGAGATGTAAGATTATCATATGGGCATGAATATAAATCATTTTCTCAAATAGTTGAAAATGCTTATGAAAACACAATAAATGAATATGAACTAACTACATACTTAGTAAAAGAGTTTGGTTTTAAAGCTTTAAAACATGAAGATGATATTATTAATTATTATAAAAATACAAATGTAGTTCATGAAGAGTTTGAAACTTTTGAATTTATAGAAGAAGTAGATATTGAACCTTTGTATAAGCATAAAACTTCATCGAATTTTTATTTGATTACAGGAAAGAGTAAAAATTCTTTAAATTCGCAATTTACAGTTGATAATAATGTATATTTACATCCAAGTAGTGGTTTTAAAAATGAAGATAAAGTTATTATAAAATCAGTTTACGGTGAAGCTACATTTTCTGTAAAAATAAACGAAGATATAAAAGATGAATGTGCATTTTTCTATGCAGGAAATAAAAAAACAAATTACTTAACACCAAATAAAGAAGATGAAGAATCTTTTTCTGCAATGTTCCAAGAGGTTTTAATAGAAATTGAATTATCGTAAGCTTTTTGCTGAACATAAAATAATTCGTGATTTATCTTTAGTGCAATTTATTGCATATTTTGGAGCATGGTTTTCAAATGTTGCAATTTATACAATGCTTGTCAATTTTGGCTCTTCTGAATTAGCAATTGCTACAGTAACTGCAATGTATTTTTTACCTGCTGTTTTAATAGCACCTTTTTCAGGTGCTATAATAGATAGGTTTAAGATAAAACCTTTAATGCTTTCATTATTAGTTATAGAATTTATAATGACTTTGCTTTTTTTAACAATTGAAAATGAAAGCCAAATATGGCTTTTAATGATATTTATATTCATTAGAATGAGTGCTGCATCTATATTCTTTTCAACTGAAATGTCACTTTTAGCAAAACTTTTAAATGGAGTTGCTTTACAAAAAGCCAATGAAATACATTCTATAATATGGTCATTTTGTTATGCAGCAGGAATGGCTGTTGGAGCAATTATTGTTAATTTCATAGGAATAAAAGCAGCTTTTATTGTTGATTCATTATTTTTTCTTGCAGCTTTTATAGTTTTTTTCAGAATAGATTTTGTTGTAAAGGCAAGTATTGCTCAAGACAAGATATTTACTTTAATAAAAGATGGTTTTATATATATAAAAGAGAATAGAATTATTATGCATTTAATTATTTTACACGCGAGTGTCGGATTAACTTCTTTTGATACATTAATAACTCTACTAGCTAAAAGTGAATATAAATATGTTATTTCTGTACCCTTAGCTATTGGAATATCAAATGCAACTAGAGCAATAGCTTTAATGATTGGGCCTTTTTTTATTTCAAAATATATCAATAAAAACAACTTACATTATTTATTGATTCTTCAAGGAATAATGATAATAATTTGGGGATTGACACAGTTTAGTTTTTATCTTTCACTTATATCGTTATTCTTTGTAGGTCTTTTTACTACAGTACTTTGGTCTTTTACATATGCTTTACTTCAAGATAAATGCGATGAAAAATATATGGGTCGAGTAATATCATATAATGATATGTTTTTTATGATTTCATGTATTGTAACTACCTTATTTATCGGATTAATGGCAAGTTTAACTTCCCTTGCTATAATTACTATTCTATTAGGCCTAGGTTTTATTATTTTTGCCTATTACTATACTAGGATATTAAAATGGATATAAATGAAAAGATATTACTTCTTGCAATATTAAAGAAAAAAGAAGATGAAACATTAATGGATATTGTTAAGACTTTGGAAAATACTCAGCTTTTTACACTTAAAGAAGGCAAAAAATTACTTAAAAAATTAAAAACAGAAGAATTTATTACTGATGGTTTTCTAACATTAAAAGGTGATTTAATCGCAAAAGAAGTTGAACAAGAATTTAAAATATAATATTAAACAAAAGATAAGGGAAATAAATGATTTTAGACTATAAAGATATTAATGATTTAAATAGATATAAAATAATGTCAGATACTGTTATTCCAAGACCAATTGCTTGGATTGTTACGGAAGATGAAGGTATCCTAAATGCAGCTCCTTTCTCATATTTCATACCTATTTCAACAAATCCTGCTTTGATTATTGTAGCAATTGGTGAAAAGGAAGAAGGTGTACCAAAAGATACATTAGCAAATATTCTAAAAAATAAAAAAGCTACGATATGTTTTGTCAACAAAGATAATGCAGATCAAGTAAAAAAGTGTGCAATACCTTTAGGAAAAGAAATAAGTGAAATAGACAAGTTTGAAATAGATGTAAATAATGTGATGGATAACTATCCACCAATGATTAGCTCATCTCAAAGTGCTTTATTATGTGAATATTATGATACTGTTAATATTCCTGGTGTTACAACTCCAGTTATCTTAGAAATCAAGCATCAATATCTAGATGATGGTAGATTAGATGAAAAGTCTCATGTAAATGTAGAAAATATTGGAAGATGTGGGGCTACATTTAAAGCTTTAGTAGATTTATAATATCTGAATTTAATATTTCTAAATTAAAAGGAATAAAGCCTTTTAATTTAGTTTATTTTACAACTTGATGTAGTTTTGAGCACTTAGAAAGAAAAGTGTCCATTCCACACATATCATTATAAATATCATCAAATGAATGAAAATGGGCATCATAAACATAAACAAAAATTTCATCATTTTTTTTCAAAAAGTTTTTCTTACCGAAATCTGCATATGCCGTCGCTCCTGCAGCAATTAAAATACCTTTTGCATCTTTTGCAGCAACTTCTAAAAATTGAGTCAACTCTTCTAAGGGTCCACAATCTTCTTGAGTATTTAGTTTTTCTATCATCCATATCTTTAATTGCTCAAAGAAGTAGCTATAAGACTTTACGGAGCTTGTTGTTCCATAGTCGTGAACAATACCATCTCTTTTAATAAATGAGGCTATATGATATCTATTTAAAATACCACTTTGTGTAAAATTATCTATTTTAATAATGTCTTGAGAAATACCTTTTGTATTAATTCCCCAGTTTTTTTTAGTACTAAGCTTATTTCCATCTTGAATTCTAATAGAACAGTCATTAAAAGCAGAAAAATATCTAGGAACAATATCAACTATCTTTTCATTTTTATAAACAAAATCACAAATTAAAGCAACTTCAGCTTCAACTTGTAAGTTATCTTCTTCTCTTCCATGTGTTAATATAACTTCATCACATATGGGGTAGGTACTTAAAAATGAGTTATGATCTTTTATATAAAAAGGAAACATACCTTTAGGTGCATTCTTTTCTTCTGTTTTAATTACTGCAAATTCATTAGCTTCGCCAGCTTCACCTAAGTGATTTGCAAAATTTCCAGCAACTGCAAAACCTAAATAATCTTTTAAATCTTCTAATAACATTTATAATTTTCCTGAACTATTTTTATAGTGAAATATAACATTAATTATTTTTCTTAACGTCAAGTATTAAATATACTTTTTTAATCTAAGGATAGTTTTATAGTAAGTATTTTTGTAAGGATTAAAAATTAAGTAATAATTATAAAGGCTAAAGCCTTTATAATTAAATTGTTCTCCATTTAGCAGGTCCAGTAGTGTGTATTGAAACACCCTCTGTATCAACTGCAACAGTCACAGGCATATCAACTACATCAAACTCATAAATAGCTTCCATTCCCATTTCTTCAAATGCTAGAACTTTTGCATCTTTAATTGATTGAGAAATTAAATATGCAGCTCCACCAGTAGCAATTAAGTACATAGATTTATACTCTTTAATTAAATCAATAGTTGGTTGCTTTCTCTCAGCTTTACCAATCATACCCATGATTCCAATTTCCATCATATCTTTAGTGAATTTATCCATTCTTGTTGATGTAGTAGGACCTGCTGGTCCAACTTTTTCATCCCTTACTGGATCTACTGGTCCAACATAATAAATAAATCTATCTTTTAAATCAACACCATTTGGAAGTGGTTTATTTGCATTTTTGTACTCAACAATTTTTTTATGAGCAGCATCTCTTGCAGTTAAAATTTTCCCAGTTAACAATAAAGTATCTCCTGATTTAAATTGAGATAAATTCTCTTTTGTTAAATCTTCGATATTTACTTTTTTAATAGAATCTAATGGTAATTCAATATCTGGCCATAAATCTAAATCTGGCTTAGCAAATGTAGCAGCTCCCTCACCACCTTTTAATTTAAAGTGAATATGCCGTGTAGCTGCACAGTTTGGAATCATAGCAACAGGTAAAGATGCAGCATGACATGGGTAATCTAAAATCTTAACATCTACTACAGTTGTTAATCCTCCAAGTCCTTGCGCTCCAATACCAATTTTATTAATATCTGTATAAAGTCTTAATCTTAATTCTTCTAAAGCATTTTTTGGACCTCTTGCTTGAAGTTCATGAATATCAACATGACCCATTAAAGATTCTTTTGCTAAAAGCATTGACTTTTCTGGATTTCCACCAATACCAATACCTAAAATTCCAGGAGGACACCAACCAGCACCCATTTCTCTTACGTTTGCCATAACCCAGTCATAAACTGAATCTGATGGATTTAATACTGCAAATTTAGATTTGTTTTCACTTCCTCCACCTTTAGCAGCAACTGTAATATCTATTTCATCTGAATTATCAACAGTAACATGAATAACAGCTGGAGTATTATCTTTAGTATTTGTTCTTGCACCTGCTGGATCTGAAACAACTGAGTATCTTAATGTATTATCAGGATTAGTATAACCTTTTGCAACACCTTCATTTAATACATCTACAAGTTCTTTTGTAATTTCTAAATTTGCTTTTAAACCAACTCTTACAAAAATATTAACACTTCCTGTATCTTGACATAATGGTCTATGTCCTAAAGCACACATTTTTGAGTTAATTAAAATTTGTCCTAGTGCATTCTTTGCAGCTTCTGATTGTTCATTTTCATAAGCTTCAACTATAGATTTTACGAAATCTTCTGGGTGAAAATATGAAATATACTGACATGCGTCAGCTATACTATCTATTATATCTTGTTCTTTTATTACGCTCATTTGTTTCCCTTTTTGCTTAGAAATTTATATATTATACCAATGCACATATGAAAGTGCTCTTTCATTGATAGAATAATTTATTTTTTACTTTGTCATGTTTAGTTTTGTTATATATTTAATTTTTATTATAATATCTGCTTCTTTTGAATTTTCCATTATTTCTTTTGAATTTAATATATCATTCTTTTTGATTTCTTCAATTTCTATATCAAGCATAATACTTAAATCCCAATATTTATCTAAACTAGACCAAGTGGGTTTATTAAGAAGTAAATAATTGCCTTCAACTATCACAAAATCAAGATCTTTCTTAATCTCTAAAGCTTGTGCAATGGACATGTCTAACTCTCTATTAAAAATTGGCACTATCACGTTTTCT
>Ga0209716_1000147_pt1 | contig 73667 bp, 75 predicted proteins | sample COGITO_mtgs_1205_FD_184811 | JGI IMG/M metagenome (GOLD analysis project Ga0209716, IMG submission 184811) | Pelagic marine microbial communities from North Sea - COGITO_mtgs_120531 (SPAdes) (version 2) | ecosystem: Environmental > Aquatic > Marine > Epipelagic ... | reverse complement strand
GTCCGTCGGCGCGGTGAGCATAGAGGCGATGTGGATTAGCAGGTCGTCCGTCATTGTGAGAAGGCCGGTCGTCATTCTGCAGTCTTTGGTAGTCTGTTGTGGTTGGCTGTGGTTGTGTTGCTGTATGTTGCTTTGTTGGTGTGTTGGTGTGTTGATGTGTTGCCGCGTGTTGCGGCCCAAAAAAGTGACAAAAGTTAAAAGTGACAAAAGTTGAAAATGGTTAATCAAAAAATACTTTGTCACAACTTTTGTATCCGTGGGAACGCGGAACGATCAGGCGCGGGTCGACATGGGTCCGTGGCTGTCGGCATATGTCGGCTGTGCTTTCGCACTGGTGGTTGCGGCAGAACTGTGGTGTGTTCGCCTATTTGTTAGCTTGGTCTTCTTTACGTTGCCGGTGCACTACTACCTGTGCCCCCGCTGAGACCGGTAGGCATCGTCATCCTGTTCCATCGCTGCGTTACGACCGGACATAGCGAACCAGGTCGCCGCCGCTGTGCACAACCACCAGCGCCACCGTCGCGACGACGACGGCCACGGTCGCGACGAGCGCCCAGCGGTGCCGCCGGTCGCGTCGCTCCGCCAGGTCGTTGGGGACCAGCAACGTCAGGTTTCGCAGCGCCTCGCGGTCGCGGTCGTCCAGGAAGTACACGATGGTGTACGCGACGAGCAGCTCCATGAGCACCATCAGCAGCAGACCGTCCATAATTACGACGAACTTGTCACGCTGCACCGAGGCGCCTCCGGGCGACACGGCCAGTTTGCTTACGCTCACGAGGGCGAGGACCAGGAACACAAACACGGCCAGGACAACCGTCCACGCCGGCCCCAGCGCGCGCTCAAACGCCGCGTTGATGTTGTCCAGCCCTCGCTGCGAGGCGTTGGCAGCGCCGATGTCGTAGTTGCGGTGAACCAGCACGTCCACCGTGACCACCAACAGCGTACCAAAGCATATCAGCAAGAGCGGTGTCGACTGTGAGAGCGCGTCAACGATCGACATTTTCAAACGGCCCCAAAATAGTACGGGGGACTACTTTGTGTTTGTGCGGAAGAAAAGGTACAGCTGGAAGCACACGACGAGCACGCACGCGAGCTCGGTCGCCGCCATGATGCGCATCCACACGATGGACTGCGCGTTGTTGTTCATCCGGAACTGCAGCGAAGGGAAGAATAGCACCGAAATCATGGCCGCGAGGGCCAGCGACAGCCACAGCGGCTCGCTGTGGGGCGCCAGCGCAAGCACCAGGCCGATGGAGCTCAGAAAAACGAACGAAGCGGCGATGTAGTGCCCCTCGATCCACCACGACAGCCTGACGAGGATCGTGGCAAACATTCCAGTCAAAAAGAGCACCAGGAAAATGTTGACCAGCGGCGAGATGGCCTGCAGACCATTCTCGAAAAACAGCATACACACGGTGTAGCTAATGAGCACGACGACAAGCAGCGCGATCAGCTGCCGCTCCGGGTCGTCCGTCGCCGCGCTGACGGTCAGGCCATGCTGGTCGAAGTTGACGGCCCGATCGAAGAAGGCGTGTGTGTAAATGAGCGAAATGTACACAAGACTAACGGTCCACAGAATTATCACCGCCAGGCTGGGTCTCATTTTGTAAGACCACCGGGAATATTATACGGACGCTTGACCGAAGTCCAGAGGCGTGGGGCAGCAGCCCTCGTGCGGGTCGTACGCACATACCCCACGCCATACCCTTCCTTGCGCGTCGACGCGCACCGCGCGCTGGCAGTCGGACGGGACCGTGTACTCACCGCATGGCCTGGACAGCACACCCGGGCTTTGCACACACTGCATCGAGGGCCATCGCGCACTAAACAGACTTGCGGCTCCCGGTAGGCGCCGCAACGCGAACGGGCACAACGACAGAGGTGTCAAGACCGGCTGCGGTCGCACTGTCGCAATCGACAAAAACATGATGCTGGCGATGTAGATTGGAAACAGCCAAATCTCGTGTCGCATTTTTGTTGCTCCCTGGAAAAATATGACGTGGTGTGACTACATCGTATCCACTTTTTTCGACGTGACAGTGGCGAACACGACAATCTCCACCATCGTCGACGGCACGATTGACGAAAAGCCTGACACGTGGTACGGGGGCGAGGACATATTCGGGCGCAAGAACAGGGACAACATCCTGAGCGTCATTGGCAACGTGGAGCGCCGCGGAGGGCGCCGCGTGACGGAGGTGGTGCTGCAGTCGATGGAGTCGCGCAACGTGCTGGCGCAAAAATCGGTGCTTCTTGTCTGCTCATTCGTGCGGGCAGCCGCGGTGGACGACGCCACCGGCGTGGCAAAAGAAAACATGGGGGTGGATGAAGAGGACCTCCGGGTCATCGAGCAGCAGCGGCAGCTGCTGATCGCGGGCTTTCGTAAGAAGATGGAGGACGGCACGTTTAAGGAAAGCGACGAAATCATCACCGGGTACTACACGCAACTGAGCCAGACAGGCATCGGGCTCGGGTTTGACTCCGGGTCGGCTCGCGAAAACTCATTCTCATGCCGCAACATGACGCACGAGCAGCTGAACCGCATCATGCTGCTAAACTTCGGTTCGTCAAGCCTGACGCTGCTGTACAAGCCCGAGTCAAACAGCTTCAAGACCAAGGATGAAATCTGCAGCAGCATGGACGAGAAACTGAAGGGGGTCGTCGAACGGGTTGCGTCGTCAAAGATAATCTACCGCAAGACGATCTTCATGCTCGAGTACGGTATGACCGCGCTGCGCGGTTTCTACTACATGCTGCACGAGCTGTTCGTCGCGACCTCCGGGGCGCAAGATACGGGACCGTTCCTACTCGGGCTCGCCGCGGCGTACAAGTTCATCAACCCGTTTGCGCTCATGTTCCGCGTCGCGGGCGTGCTCGATATGCCGTGGCTCTCGCTGGGAATGCCGCTGCTGCTGTTTGTGATGTGGTTCACGTTTGGCCGCAACTCGAGCTACTCTTTTAACGCCGGCGTGGCCGGCGGGGCGACACGTCACTACCGCCAGGACGGCGGCCGCGGCGAGGGGACGATCATGTCCGACCGCAGCTTCGGTGAAGACACCGCAACCGAGCTGAAGCGACAGCAAGACCTTTTGTTCGCTGCGCAGCGCGCCGTGGACGAGAACGTCCATACCAAGATCCAGGAGATGGCGGACGCCGGCGACTGGCAGACGATGAAGAATCGCCTGCCCGCCGACTTTGGCACTGTGTGCGCGAGCGCCCAGTCGACGCTAAATACGGAGGACTTTATGCAAATGTTCTACCGCAACCAATCGACCATGTCAAAGATTTCGGACCGCGTGGACCAGTGGTTCTTCTCCGTGCCGCAGCGCTTCTTCGCGTCGCTAAAGCCGTCACTGACGCTGGACGACGTCTTCAACTCACAGGGGCAGAAACGCAATTCCACCGAAATCTGCGTCGCCGTGTACCTGCGCATGGAGAGCGAGCACCGCCCAGTGTTCACGTCGTTTATGGAGACGTTCGTGCCGCGCGTTCGCTCTTGATTTGTTCCATTACAACGTGGAGCTTATCGTCCAAATGCTCATTCAGCTTGTGGCCGGTGCCGTCTTCCTCCGCACCGTGCCTCTCGTTGCGCGCCACCGTGCGGTACGCGGCGACAAGGCGCGCCTCGCAGACGTCACCCGATGGGTCAGCCGGCACTCCGGCGCGCGCCCCGTCCAGGTCGCGCGGGTCGCGCCGCGCCCGAACCTCGGGAACCAAGGTAGCCGCGCCGCACGTGACGGGACAAGGCGCGTCCGTGACGTCAACACCCGTCCACCCCACCCGGTTCACCGCCGTGTGGCGGTCGCACACGCGACACCGAAAAGCTTCCTCGTCCGCGTAAAAGGCCTTGATGTCGCCCAACGCATGCTTCAGCGCAGCGGACTGACGGCCGCGGGCAGCGCACCCGGGCCGCCATGGCCGCAATGGTGTAGAAACCGTGCCTATCAACCGGGTGGCCCCAAAAAAAACAACGCGCACACCGCCGTTGTACGGACCCAACGTCAACGCCGGCCACCAGGCGTGACCGCGCATCTTAGCCCAGACGAACGCGCCGGATGCCTCTAGTTCCTGTGTCTGCTGCATTTGGCTCGGTGGTCTTGTGGCTGTGCTGTGTCTTGTGGTTGTGCTGTGTCGCGAGGCAGGCGCGTCAGATTGCCCACTGTCTTTTTTTTTTGTCACTTTTGTACAATTTGCTTTTTTTGTCACTTTTGGTTTTGTCACTTTTTTTTTTTGCGTCTTGTGTGGGCAGGGCTGCAGCACACAACAACCGCACCACAACGGCACCAATGGTGGACTACTCGAAGTGGGACAAGTTGGCGGGCGAGCTGTCCGACGAAGACGACCCCGTGAACGGTGTGATTGCCACGGAGAAACCGATAACACAGGCGGTGCGAACTGGTGTGATCCTTTCGCACACATTGCAAGACGCCCTGCAACCAGTAGGGAGTGACGACATTCGTCGATTCTGCGCGATCACTCCATATGCGCATACACCAGCTCTTTGTAGAGGTACAATGGGCATCAACACAGCTCCTCTTATGTGGTTAGAGGCAAGACTAGAGGGTATCCTGGTGGGCATTGCTATGTTGATGATCAAGGGGGGCGCCATGGCCATCCAACACATGTTGGTGCGACCGGATGAACAAAACAAGGGCGTTGGTACACAGCTTCTCGGTTACATTCAGAGGCGTAATGCGAACAAGATGACAATCCTGCTGTCAGTCCGCAACGACGCGCGTGTTGCTCGCTTCTTCACTACCCGGGGTTTTCAATATTGTTGTAATGAGACGATCTTGCGAAAGCATTGGAAAAAGCCACGGACGAAAGCCGACGCGCCACACAAAGAACACTCGGGCGTGCTAGCGACGTGTAAACTGAGTGTAGACGAGGCACTCGCATACAGTACGCTTTTCTGCCTCTGATCAGCGCGTGCGTAAACGTGAATGTACACACCTCGGTTAATTTTCTCGTTTTGATTTCGCGGGTCAACAGGCGCGTCACATTGCCCACTGTCTTTTTTTTTGTCACTTTTGTACAATTTGCTTTTTTTGTCACTTTTGATTTTGTCACTTTTTGCCCACTGACCCGCAGCAACCATAATGCGCTCACCATCTACACAACATTCAACAGTACTCTAACAACCCGAACCACTTCTACACAATGTCGTACGAGGGCGAATATCAGGAAGACAAGCACCACGGCCAGGGCAAGTATACGTACGCAGGCGCCTTCTACGAGGGCGAGTTTCAGGACGGCAAGTGCCACGGCCGTGGAAAGATCACGTACCCGGCCGGCGGCGTCTACGACGGCGAGTTTCAGGACAACAAGCGCCACGGCCAGGGCAAGCAGACGTTTTCGGACGGCGGCGTCTACGACGGCGAGTTTCAGGACGACAAGCGCCACGGCCAGGGCAAGGAGACGTACCCGGACGGCCGCGTCTACGAGGGCGAGTTTCAGGACAACAAGCGCCACGGCGTGGGCAAGCAGACGTACCCGGACGGCGCCTTCTACGAGGGCGAGTTTCAGGACAACAAGCGTCACGGCCAGGGCAAGGCGACGTACCCGGACCCGGACGGCGCCTTCTACGAGGGCGAGTGGCGCGACGACAAGCGCAACGGCCAGGGCAAGGCGACGTTTTCGGACGGCGCCTTCTACGAGGGCCAGTGGCGCGACGACAAGTTTCACGGCCAGGGCAAGTACACGAACCCGGACGGCGGCGTCTACGACGGCGAGTGGCGCGACGGCGAGTTCCACGGCCAGGGCAAGCAGACGCGGCTGGACGGCGACGTCTACGAGGGCGAGTGGCGCGACGGCAAGCGCCACGGCCAGGGCAAGTTAACATTTCCGGACGGCCGCGTCTACGAGGGCGAGTGGCGCGACGGCAAGTGCCACGGCCAGGGCAAGTTTACGAACCCGAGCGGCTACGACCACGGCGCCTTGGCGCCCTTCTACGAGGGCGAGTGGCGCGACGACAAGCGCCACGGCCAGGGCAAGGAGAAGTGGCCGGACGGCCGCGTCTACGAGGGCGAATATCAGGACAACAAGCGCCACGGCCAGGGCAAGTCCAGGTTTCCGAACGGCGGCGTCTACGAGGGCGAGTGGCAGGACGGCAAGCGCCACGGCCAGGGCAAGTACACGAGCCCGGACGGCGGCGTCTACGACGGCGAGTGGCGCGAAGGCAAGTGCCACGGCCAGGGCAAGGATACGAACCCGGACGGCGGCGTCTACGACGGCGAGTGGCGCGACGGCGAGCCCCACGGCCAGGGCAAGGAGAAGTGGCCGGACGGCGCCGTCTACGACGGCGAGTGGCGCGGCGGCGAGCCCCACGGCCAGGGCAAGTATACGTACCCGTCCTGCGCCGTCTACGACGGCGAGTGGCGCGACGGCAAGCGCCACGGTCAGGGCAAGCACACGTTCCCGGACGGCGGCGTCTACGAGGGCGAGTGGCAGCACGACGATCATCACGGTCGGGGTGCAATCATTGACGGCAACGATCAGTTTGTCGGTATTGTTAAACCTTCTGGAGCGTTTCTCCTTCGGCGACTCTGCACGGACGTCTACGATGTACACAGTGCGCCGCACACGCTAACGAAGCGATACACTCTGATAGACATATTTACCAGACAGCCGTCCTTTGACGGGCTTGTCACGGCGTTCCTGCGGTGGCGGCTCGAGGCGCGGCGCACCAAGCTCCGTTTAATGCGCGCGAGGTCGAAGCTGCGCGCATTGTTCACGCACTGGGCGACCGCGCCCGAGGTTATCATGGCGCGCCACCAGCGCAACGAGGACCGCAGGCAGGCCAAGAACGGCATTGCCTCGCGGGCGTCGCACGTCCCGGCGTCGCCCCCCGGCGACGCGCCGACGTCGCCGGCTTACCGCGTCTCCAAGTCCAAGGCGCGCAAGCCCAAACGGCGCGACCAACGCACGCCGCGGTCCCACACTGAGGAGCAGGACGAGGCGCCGGTGCCGTGGTGCGACCAGGTCAAGACCGACCCCGACCTGCTCCGCCAGAACCGGCGCGCCTCCGCCGACCGCGCCGCGCATGCGAAGGCAGCGCGCGCTGCTCCGTTGGAGGAGGCGCAGGACTTCATCAACCTGCACACAAAAGACGTAGAGAGCGTCCGCGAGGTGCTGCGCGCCAAGGTGATCGGCATGCGCGTGGACAAGAAGCGCCATAGCGGCCTTGAGGTAATCACGGGCAAGGGCTTGCACTCCGCGCCCGGCGGGTCGACGCTCAAACCCGAGGTTGCGATGCTGCTGGAGGCGTGGGGGTGCTCGTTCTCTCAGCTGACCTTGAGCGATGGCTCGTACGAAGGGTTCTACGCGAGGGTGAACAAGGTTGTGCAGCGCCGCGCGAAGAAGGCGCGCGACGCCGCGCGCGGCGAGCGCCCGGCGGTGACGGTCGCGGCGCGCGCGTAAACGTGAATGTACACACCTCGGGTAATTTTCTCGTTTTGATTTCGCGGGTCGGTAAAATGTCAGCACACGACCCCCGGCTTGGAATCTTTGGCGGCGCCCCGGCGGCGCCGTACCCGACCGCCAGCCCCGGTGGGTACGCGAGCCCCGGACCGAGCCCTCCCGGCTTTGGAGCCGCGGGCGGCGCCAGCCCCACGCGCTCGTTCGCCTCGCCGGCGGCCGGTCCGGACGACAGCCTGTCCGCCAAGATTGCGGCCATCGATTGGGTGTCGCTGTCGAACAACAAGTTTGCGGTCGGCGGCGCCGTCGCATTCGTTACAATGGTGCTGCTGTTCATCTCGTCCCCCTCGTTTGTCCACAACGACGACGGTACCGACGCTCAAACCGTGTTTGCGATTGGCATCGCCGTCTTTGCAACCGTCGTCTGCGGGCCCATGGTGTACCGCCGCATGGCCCAATGATGTGTTTTACTCTACAATTAAATCTCAATGCACAACAAATGCTAAACCGCTGGCTGTCAAAGGGCACCCGCGTCGAAGTCCCCGAAGGCTACCGCATGTCAGTCTCGCAAAAGCCCTTCGTGCGCGGCGCACAGAAGTGCCACGGATGCAGCACGGCCGATCGCTGCTCAGGGGTGCCGGTCCAAGACCAGCTCACCGCGCTGGTGTTCTGCGCCGTGGTCAGCCTGTACGTCCTGGGCCTGTCCTGCTCTCGTCTTGTTGGGCAAGGTACGTCTCGCGGAACTGCTTGATGAACGGCGCGAGCAAGCGCTCGCGCTTCCGCAGGAACGCGCGGCTGCGTTCGGACACGTTGACGGTGTCGACGCACACGCCGTAGCCCTGGTCGGTCGAGACAGCCATGTGCAAAATGCACAGCACCGCGCGGACCTTGCGGCGCCGGCAGTCGATCAGCACCCACCAGCCCGGTGGCAGCGTCGACACGACGTCCAGGTACCGGTGGTACGTGCGCAGCGCCAGAGGCAGCGCCGTGTGGATACCGCGGATGGTCGCTTCAAGCGATGTGTCCGCGGGCGCCGGGTCGCGGTGGCCGACGTATATCACAAAGCACGGCAGGGCAACGTTGCGCCCGCGGCGGCCGATCCGCAACCTCGGGTTGACCGGTACGGGAGTTCGCATGGTCGGTTTACGGAGCCGCAATTTTTTTTTTCCTCCGTGTCGGGCCGGTGCGCAGCGAGACCGGGGCATGGGACGGCCGACCTTTACGCAGGCGCAGCGTGCCGCGGTGTCCGCCAAAACCGGCAACAAATGCTTCCACTGCGGCCGCGAGCTCGCGAGCGGCTGGCACGTCGATCACCACCCGGTGCCGTTTCGCGACATTGAAGACAACGTCTGCTGCTGGGGCGTCACCGACCCCGTCGCGTGCGACAATCTGAAACCCAGCTGCCCCAGCTGCAACACGAGCCACAGGTACGAGCCGCCGGGCCGATGGTACTTCTGCGACCGCACCCAGTGCGTTCTACTGAGGACCACGCGCATCCACCTGTGTTGGGCGGGGTTGTGGGCCACCACGGCTGGCATCCTGCTGTGGACCGCGCGCGCGTGTTGATCGGCGCGTTAGCGCACGCCGATGAGTCCGACCGATTGAAAGACGACGTAGGCCGTCACCCACGGCAGCGCGGCGATGTGATCACCGGTCGCGGCAGTGTCGACAAATACCATGGCCAGAGCCGCAGTCGCGACTGCTATCGCGGCTCCCGTGAGGCCGGGTGCGGCCCACAGCAGCAGCACCCATGCCGCCAACGCCAGCTCGCTCGCTATCCACACGACCTCAAACCGCCGCTCGTACAAGAACGCGCAGTCGCGCTGCAAGTTGGCCAGCGTCAACCAGTGCAGCGCTTCGGCGAGCAGCAGCACCGCCAGCTCCCCCGAGACGCGCCGCGCGAGCGCAACCAGCCCCGCCGCGTAGACCAGCCGCGCCGCGAGTGTCGGCACCAGCAGCCACGTGCGGTCGGTACACCTGCGTCCGGACATTAGTTGGGCGTCGGAAAAGATTGCAGAAGTTTCCGTATCAAGGCAAATGGAAGAGGGGGCGAGCGCACCGTGCGTGGAATTTTTGCTGACCCAGGACGAATACAACATGTTCTTTCGCAAATTTGCGTCGTGCAAGCGCTCGTGCGCCCTGTGCGGCGAGTCCACGCACCCGACGGAGTTGTGCATTGTCTACCGGACCAAGATGTGCAGCCACTTCCAGACCGGGCGCTGCCGCTTCGGGGACGGCTGTACGTTTGCGCACAGCCAGGCGGACCTGCGCGTGCATCCTGCCGCGGATAGACCCCATAAAAATCGTGGGCTGTAAAAATCATGCCGCTGCCGGACTGGTTCGAAGCGTTTGTGTTGCACTGCCAGTCCGAAGTCGGGTCTCTGGAGACCGCATGGCAGCAGTGCAACCAGGTTCACGCGTCGGGAGAACTTCTGCGGTCGGTTCATCCCGCGGTGATCGCCTGGTACCTGCACTTTGCCGAAGCTGCGGCAAACGTCGGCGAGCACAACTGACCTGTTAAAATCTTGTCCTACAGCAAATATCATGGCCGAGCTTCTCGAAGATTTTTTCGATGCCGAAAAGAGCGCAATGGAAACCCTCTCCGATGGCAGCGTTATTGCGACTCAGAAAGACGCAAACCAAGCATTTGCAGCCAGTTTTACCGATAGTCTTCATAGCGAAAACGGATTCACAAACTGGATGAAATTGCTCAACGGTACGCCAACGGATTTTGAGTTTGAGGGGGATGAAGACGGGGTGTTCTTCAAAAAAGGTGACAATCGGGTTGACATGTCGGATGTCAAAACGTCGCTGTTGCAAGGCGACAGAGTTGGTGGAAAGACCTTTCTTGACCTCATGGGCGGGGTTACCGAAATCAGCCCCGAGATGAAAACATCATTCAAAAGCGTCAGTGAAGCCATTTCAAAAAGTAACTATGTTAAAACTTTTGAAACAGATACCCCATTGAAAAACCCAGTGGACGGTACCACGACGGCGGATTCGACGGAGTCCGTCAACAGTGCAATCAAAGAGCTCAACACAATCACCAAGCAAGCAATTGCCGAGATGAGGGAGGAAATGGCAGACACGCAGTCAAGCGTAAGAAATTTTATCGCAAACCAATCCGCCAATGGATTTAAAAGTGGGACAGACTGGGGGGCGCATTTTACACAGATTTTCATTGCTTCCGGGGCTGCGCTGGGCATAGGTGTTGCGTTCGAAGAAGCAAAGCAGGGCCTCATCAACTTGGACAACTTCCTTAAATCCGTCCAACATGCCAGGAATGGGTGCTGGCTTCGCACTAAAAACATGACAAGTAATTCAGCTACATCGTGCAAGATAATGCCACTGTCGTGCTCCGCAATGACAGACGTTAATTCACCACAGAGTAACCCGTTCCACACAACGCAGGACACCGTGTCACAGTGCGCTATCTGTCAAGGTAGCCAAACAATCAAGGAATGTCAAACAAGTGACACGACATTTATTGTTCAGCAAAAACTGACATTTGTTGCCGGCGGGAATAATCCAGGAACCGCATCTAACTCCGCTACCAAACCAAACCAGCGGGTGTCCTTTGAAAATGTCACAAAAGCGACCAATGATCTCAACAGCGATTTTTGTACCGGCACACCCGGGAAATTTTGCAGCGACGCGTGCCACTCAAAGAATTTCCCGGGTCTCAAGTCTAACCAGGAGCTCCAACGTGTGGAAATGAGCCTTTGGAGCGCCGCGAGCCAGCTTTGCGGCGATTGCTTGAGCCTTGGGTCCGACAGCCTGTGGGCCAAGCTGGCGCGGCACGGGCTCGTGCTCTCGGGGCTTGTTCTATCGCTGGTCTTGGTGATCTGGGCAATCAAGAGCGTCGTGATGAACGACTTGATTTAGTGTGGTTTGAAATGTGGAGCCGCTAAAATTGTTTACACAAACAAAGATGACTGACGGCGACGTATACGCAGTCAGCACGGTGGTATTGTTTGTCACCGTCGTGTTCCTCACAATCTCCAACACCGCGTCGGTTTACGTTTTGGAGAAACGCGTCAACGCGCAAGTCGGCCAGCCCCCTTCGGAAGGCGACCGCACGACGGTCTGGCGGCTTTACGACCGGTGGGAGTACAGCGCGCTGATGCTGGTCCTGGTCGTGTCGCTCGTGCTGCTGGATAGCGCGCCTTTCCGTCGGTTTGGTTTGCAGCACCCCGCAACGGTTGCGACCGGTGCGTTCGTCGCGGTAGGGGCGGCGGTCACTGCTGTGTTTGTCCGCCGCTGACCGGAAACAGAGTCTGCAGATGTCTCAGTTTTAGCACGGTTGGCTCGTACTTTTTTGTGAGGTTCCACGTCGCCTTCCACGAGAGCTGGTATTCGTCGCGCAGTTTCTGCGCCGTCTTCTTCATGTCGTTCTCGATCGTCGCGCCATACGGCGTCTTGTTGTGGATTGCGTCAACCAGCATCATCTCCTGTGCGATGTCTTTGGGCTCGCGCGGGACGTTGCCAATGGCGTACTCCCACGCGATGCGCGAGTCGTCACGCAGCGCTCCTCTGGTGGCATCGCGCAGCGCCTGCAGATTGACTTCGGCGGCGGCGCGCTCCTCAGTACAGAGATTCGCAAGCTGTGCGGACAGACTGAACCCGGGCATGGCAGTCGAGCGCGTAAGTCAGGCGGTGCCCGCTTGCACTTAAAAAAAAAGTTAACCTGTGCTGCCGACTCAGACAAAGTGGACACGGTGCGAAATATTCAGCACTTTTGCTTTGTGCAGCTTCTGCGACTGCTCGCGATCGGTCAACACAACAACGGGGCAAGACTGCTTACTTCGCATTACCCCGAGCACCGTGCGCAGAACGGCAACGGCAACCGTCGAGCGCTCCGACGCGGGCAGCAGGATGACCATGCGCTGCACGATGTGTTTGCTCTTGGGCTCGTTCTGAGTCAGGGCCGCAACAATGTCCATACAGTGCGACATGTTCACCGCCGTGAGCATCTCCGAGAGATCGAGAAAAATTTTGATTTGCAGTTTACGGTCAAACGCGTCCTCCACGAAGGAGTCGTACGACGCGCAGAAGCGCGCGACGTCCTCGTCGTTTGAGGACAGCGCCGTGATGCACCAGTCAGAGTCGGAGCGCAAAAACTGGTACCCGCCTAGGGTTTTTTCGGCGGTGTCGGCGCTTGCCACCATGGCCCAGAAACCTTTGTTTATATCGCAACATATTTATTTACCAAAGATTGAAGAAATCAGTGACCGCTGTGCACATACAAGCGTGTACACCCGTTTGAGACCCGGAGACGACCCGGTATCGCGTAGCTCGGCACGAAACCGCACGCCCTGTATGGTGTCCGTGCAAGCGTTTGGAAACGCGCGCAGCATCTCGTCCGGTAAGAACCCTATGTGGCGGCCTCCGTCCTCAAGTTCCCAACCGTAGACGGTCATTCCTCCGGCGTAGTGCGGACACATCGGGATTGGGTCCCGCGGGCGGGGCAAGATTGTGTCAACGCTCGGAGGCAACGGGGTCTCGCGGAGGCTGCGTATCAACGAGTGACACGCACCGGCCACTTCGTCTGGGAGCCGCACCTGGCTTGAGTTGTTGAAAATGTTTCCGCGGCAGCGTTCGCGCACCGCTTTGCTGTCGGCAAAGAATGCAGCGTAGAGCGTTTTGCCGATCACAAACTGCGCGGCGTCTTGCGTCGCAGGCACGGCACAGGAAGAATCTTTACCGCTGCAAGCGCCGCCCACACAGGAATAATTCTGCGGGCAATTAACGTCTGAAGTGCACGGTCGCGGGCTGTCCCCCGACAGCCCGTCGGTGTATTTTCCACCAAACCATGCGCAGTAATCCTTTGTGATGGTGCAACTGCCGTCTTCCGTGTGGTACTTAAACGGAGGAACGTCGTCGCCGCCCCCAGCCTTCTTGAGGGTCGCCTCGCACGACCGGTCTCCCTGTGCGCAGCGGCAGGAAACGTTCTCGCAGTACTGCCTGAGGACGGAGTTGCCCATCACGCACATACCGGAATCCTGAGAACAAAAGCCGTTTTTTCCAGGAGATATTACACAAAATGCGGAGCCGGGACACTCGCTGTTGTTTGTGCACCCCTCACACTCTCCTTTCGCATTACACGTCTGGTTGCCGCTGCAGGACTGTCCGTTGCCGTTCACGCGGCAGCTGCCCATTTTTTTGGGACTTTTGATAGCGCCAAAACACATGTTTGATGTGCCGCTACAGTCGTTGTCATCCATACACGACCGGTTGGTGTCGCAGACCCCGGCGTTCACGTGCCACTCGTAATAGCCGTTCTCAGTTTTTGTCGGCTTCTTAAACGTGCAGCTGTTATCGGGGAACGGAAAATTTGACAGCGCGGTGCATATATCCTGTTGTGTGATTTCCAGGGCGACGTCTTCGGCGGCAGCCTTGTTTGTATCAATTATTACGGGCTGCCACGTGGGCATCCGGAACGTTTTTTTGACGGCCGCACAGGACGTTTCCGGACAGACAATCTTGCTGATTTCCGAGCTTGCGTCGCACTGCCCGGTTGTGCTTGGTTTACAGATGTCCAGCGCGATCTGGTTGTCCGCGAACGCCATCGCACTGGCAAGGTCGTCGTAGGTGAGCCCCGACATGTCGCCGTGTTTATTTGAATAGCACAAATAAAAAAGCGACAGCGAAAACGACCAGGACGACGAGCAGCGGCAGCCAGCGTCTAACCGACGCCGCGATGACTGTGTTGCCGTTCGACACGAACAGGCTCACCTCACGGACCAGCCGCGCGCGGCGCGTCTCGGCCTGAATCAGGTTTCCTTGCGGATGCCGTGTTATGGCATCGCCGTAGTTGTTCCTGTTGAGCTTGTTCAAGTACTCGGCGACGTACAGTGCTCGCTTGGTCTGCATCTCGGGCGTGTTGCGCAGTTTAACCACCTGCGGGTTGTTCATCAGGTCGACCTTGAGTGGGTACCCCTTTTCCATGTAGATATCGCCGGAGTCGGCCGCGACACTTTCAAGCGCAGACAGCACCGAGTTACGAAAGGCCTCGTTCATGCCGGCCGAAAGTTGCTGCAACGACGCGGCGGATACCTGCTCGTTCAGGCCGCACGGGTCGACCACGTCCGCGACCATACCCAGCACCTGTACAATTACCAGGGCGTTGCTAAAAACAGACTCCGCACCGAGGGCCAACTTAGCAGCAAACTCCGCGGCTTCAATCGTTGCTTTCGAACCGCCCAGCGACATCATTGATCCGACTGAAACCAACCAATTTTCGTCAAGGGTGACGCCCCGCACCGCCAACTCTTCGCGCGCAGCCTTGCATAGCAGCGATACATTGCGCGCAGTATAATCGATGCTTTTGCTCTCGAGTTGCTCAATCAACTCCTTGGTCGAATTGTCCTCCATAAACTTGGCCGACATCGCTCTCCGTACAGCGCCTGTGGTAAGGTTCTTGGCAAACGCTTTCGCAGACCATTTCAAGGCTGACTGTGATGCACCCTGTAAAACCACCAAGGGTAACGAAGAAAAAAGGCTTTCAAGTATCTCTTCAACCGGCGCCGGCGTCGTAGGCTGGTGTACCGGCGGTAACTTGGTCCTGCGTTGACGCTGAGCCTGACAGAGCTTGTCCCAGTATTGCCGCTGTGTTCCCGTAGTCGTGCGTGCGCACTTCTTGACCCCATTGCAATGCTCCGACAGTGTGCATTGGGAATCGTCACTCATCGCGATTGAATTGTTTCATCTCACGATTTTTTTTCGACAATTTCGATCTTGCCCTCCGTGGGCGCGCTGTTGGCGCCGTTTAGGGCCTGGCGCTCGCGCATCTCGCTGTTGGTGCGATAGTAAATCTGGTGCAGTCGCCAGTAGCGCTCGTTGCACAAGCGGAACCGAGGCAGCTGCGCCTTTGCCTTGTACCAGAACAGGCAGTCCTCCATCGCATTGGACGAGGTACCGGTGTTCGCCGTGACCAGGCACTCGTAGTTGGTCGTGGCGGCGTTAAAGATCTTCTTGAAGTTGGCGAACGTGTCGACAATCCCGAAAAAAAAGTCGTGCAGCCGCTTTTGGTTGCCCGTCACCGGTTCACGCAGAGCGTAGACGTAGTCGGTGTTGGCGCGCATCGCCGGCGGGATGTCGACGCAGTACTGCAGGCAGATGTACAGCGTGATCTTGTAGTGGCGACCGTTCATAAAGATGTCGCGCATCGCCGTGTTCTTGGAGGAGAACATGTTCTTTTCGTAACCGCAGTCGTCTAAGACAATAAAGATTCGGTCGACGTGCTTGCCCGCCTCCTGTCGCATGCGCTGCTGCACCACGATTTTCTGCAGCGCGGCGCCGTTGTAGTCGTTGTAGATCAGGCTCTCGGGTACAAACTCCCGGAACATGGACGCAGTCTCCATCGTCGGCGTGCAGCAGATGCCGATGTCGTGGAACGACCGGTGATTGTACATGATGTCGCGAAGCAGCACGGACTTCCCGGACCCGCGCTTGCCAATTAAGATGTTGGTCGTGTACGGCTTGCAACTCGCTACGTCAAACTTGGTAAGCTGGATGCGCGTAGGCATCGGTTTGTCAACAGCGCGAAAATCCTCACAGTCGGTCAAACGAGCGCCACTGTGTGCTCCACCTGGAATGCGCTCACCAGCTTGTACGAAGTCTGGCCGGACCTCGGAGTCGCCACCAAAGAGCGTTTGGCACGCAGCGCATGTGCCATCGCTTCGTCAATTGCGCCCTTGTTCTCGACCGCGACTTTGTACACGTCATTCCGGAGGCTCCAGGCCACAAAATTCAGCTGACCGACGGTGGTGTGATAGTCTACGCCTCCGTGCACAAACGACACGTCGTACTGCACGTTAATGCCGCCGACCTTGCGCTTGGAGCGCCGGAACGGGTCAAAGTTGCGACGCTTGTACTTGGCAAGGAAGAGCTTGTAGTGGTCGTGCATGTTGTATTGCCTGTCAGCGCTTGTGAAGATCTCGTGCGACTTTGCGTAGGACGTCACCAGCCAGTCCATCGTACGCAAAGACACAGTGCTGGTTTGGTCAACGAGCTGGCAGAGCACGCGCAGGTGTTCTTCGGTGTAGAATATCTCCATCCTATTCATCACGGACACCTGCAGGCTGTTGAGAGGGTGATGCACCTTAAAGAAACCAAAAGTGCGCACACCGCGACAGGTGGCCAACGCCAGGTCGTGCGCGCGGATCGCATGCGTGGCGGAAGGTTTGCGGACGCGGATCACACGAGGGTTGCTGTCGATGACAAAGTCAAATTGCACTACCATGACGGTCTGTGCGACCATGCGTGACCGCGCGTGTGGGAGTAAAAAAAAACTTAGCACGAGTGGTTTTACTCAGCCAGCGGAAAGTGCAGGAACTTGCCAAGCCAGAAGCCGAGAGCAAAGAGTAATGTGGCACTAAACCAAAGCGGCACACGCGCCGGCGGATCCTGGCGCGCGTTGCGCAGAACAATGGCGTGATCCGTGCGCGTCACAAGCTGCACTGCTGTGCGCGTGCACAGTGGGCATACGACCGGCCAGCCATAGTACGCAATCATCCTTGTCGCGCACTGCTGGCACAGTCCGTGCGCGCACGGGCGCATGAACGTGTCCGGTACGCGCGCCAAGCAGATAGGACAAGGCTCTGCCTGATCCAACGGCGTCACCACGGGCTCGCGCATCGGCGACGTCTTTAGTCCTGTGTCGAAAATGGACACCTCGAAAAGTTTACGCCGCCATGGCATTGACAAAGGTCATTGGGTGCTGCGAAAGGTATTTGACCAGCTTGCGCTTTGCCATCTTTTCCGCAAAGTTGTTGTCATTGTTGAGCTCGCCGGCCAGAAACCCAAAATAGAGCGCCGCCACCGCGACGGGTAGCACAAAACCTTGGTTGCAGCGCTGTTCTGGCGCGGCGTACACCAAGGAAGACAGAAACCAGTTGATCAGCGCCGCAATCTCGAGGACGCGCACGCCGATCACCAACGCGGCGTCCTGGACGTCAAACAGCATCAGCGCAATGTCAACCGCAAACAAAATTCCGGTCAAAAACGGGGCCAGTGAGCGCTTGGTCTCCCATCGCAACGTCGAGTCGTCAAGAACCGATGCCACAAACGACAGTGCAACAATGGATGCGTACACCAGAAAAACGGCCGGCGACTGAAAGCTACCTTGACTGTTCATCTTTACGCAGGAACCCAAAAAACACCAGAGCTCCGTATTTTCCTGCGTCCTAAAAAACTCCGGAATGGATGCCTTGCAATCCATTAGTAACCATTTTGACGGAAGTATTGCCACGAAGGGATTCTTCTTTGTCGTCGGTTTTTACCTGCTCAGTGATATGTGGGCAACCATGGGCGAAATGGAGCGCGAGGGGCATGTGATCACACTCTTCTCGCTGATCACGTCGGGCTTAGTCGGCATTGCCGGCCTTGTGGAGTGGTTGGATCACCGCGGCGCTCCCGCGGCGTCCCTGTCGCGCGAGGAGGAGCTGGAGGGCGTTATGGCCACTGTATTTTCCTTCCTGATGTTTGTATCGCAAGCGGTGGCGTTCCGCCGAACGTACGCCATGAACAAAAAATTCTACCACCGCAAAGTCGACGCAAAGCAGTTTGCTCTGATTTTGAGCTCATACGCCGTCCTCTTTGTAGGCATCGCGGTGGTGCTCAATTCATGATCCTCTTGGTTTCCCAGTGGTGCATAATTGCACAAACAACACTGCTACGACCAGGCCTGATAACATTCCGGCGATGCCTAGCGCCTTCTCGATGCAGGGTTCCGACGCGATCATCAACTTGCGGGCGCCGGGCGCGTCGTACTTCGTGGAGGATGAGGACGTGATCCAGTCGACAAACGGCGTGGCGACAAACGACGTTAGCGCGATGTAAACCAATAACGTGGAGGCAATCCAGAGAAAAACGGCGCCGCTCGCGAGAAACACCCACGTCTTGAGCGTGACCATGCCAAAATACTCCACGGCTGCCGCAGCGACGGTCATCGCGCCTAGCAGACAAGCAGTGACGGCAAGACGCACTTTCTGCGCTGTGGTGCGATGCGTGACTGTGCACTTCATTTATACATGACACTAAAAAATATGACCCACGCAGTCAAGCACGTCGCCCACAAAAGACGGCGGTGGTGTGATCCTGTAATACTTGCACATTCTCTTCATGAAGAGGACGGCGCGCGGCTGCATGGTGTACTTATCCAAGTCAATTTTTGATAACGTCCTCAAGAACTTGGAACGCCCCTCGTGCATACAACACTCAGTGCTCGCGATCTCCCAGCAGTAGGACAGGGATGGAACGTTGAACGGCCCCGCGACAGTAAAACGGCTCTGCGGTGCCGGCAGGTCGCGCGCCAGGATGATGTACACCGTGTCCGTCTTGTCATGGTGCACGACAATGGCATCGGCCTCGGCAGGGGTGGCGTACGACAGACAGATGCTATCGCGAGAAAGGCCGCGGAACGTTTTCTGTGTCGCGACGAGAATGTCACCCTTGGACGTCACCGACAGGTCGATGACCTCCTCCTCACTCAGTGCAATCCGGCCTGTTTCGCCGTAGTCGGGCAAGCCCATCACAGTCAGTATGTCTTTCTGTACTTGGCTACACATCACAGCCAGCCACTCGCGGAACGACAGCCCGGGCATCGCTTGTTTGCATGTCTCGTACGACAAAGGCCCGTCGCCATCAAGCCCTGCGCAACGCGCCATCTCCTCCATGTCGGACTCGTCCTCCTGGGCTTGGACGACGGAGAAGGCAAGTTCGCGTTTCAGGTAAGCGTGCATTGCACCGTGGCACTTGGGGATCTTCTGCAGCCCGTAGTAGAGCACGCTAGATTTTCCGCGTTCCGAAATGGAACCGTGCGCGATGTTGAGGTCAACGAAGCGGAACAGCAACATGCTGAAAAGAGGGTCCGCGACCGATATCTTGTCCCACGGGAAGGCCTGCAGCCATCCAGTAAAAACCTCGTGGTACGGCTGGTTAAGCTCCTTGCATGCTTCTACTGCAGCGTACAGGCTGTGGATCACGTAGGCGGGGTCGGCGTGTATCTTGCACGTGGGCATGATTGCGGTTTTCTGGTGGCGCACGACGGTCTGTCGTGTGAGCAACTTACGGTTTTTGTCACATTTTCATTTTTGTCACTTTTTCATTTTTTGTCAAAAATTTTTTAAAGTTTTGTCACATTTTACACCTTCTTTATCTCTCTGCCTCGCGTACCACATGCAGGCCCCATCGGCTGTCACCGCGAAGTTTCGCGCGCGATGCGCCAGTGGCGCCGCTATGATCGGTGGCTTTTGCATTATTGTCACCGCGGGTCATTTCTACTGCACGCTGCTCGTCCTTGCCTTGACGGTTGCCATGTTTAAGGAGGTTGTGCAAATCCATACACTTGCGTACCGACACAGCTTTGTGGCCTCACAGACAGCAGACTGGCGCGCGACGTGGAGCTTCTACTGCGTTGGTGTGTTTGCCGGGTCGACGCAAGTTCGCGGGTTGGCAGAGCTACACGGCGCCCCCGCCACAGCCGCTTGCCGTGTCTACACTGTGTACCTGGTTGCGGTGATAAGCTTTGTACTTTCACTGTGCAAGGACCGGTACCACTACCAGTTTTCCCTGCTGGCGTGCGGCCACACGTGCCTCGTTGGGCTTGTCTTGCCAGCATTTGCGCACATCCACAACCTCTACCGCGGCATGATCTGGTTTCTGGTGCCGGCATCGTTGGTTATCTGCAACGATACGGCGGCGATGGTATGCGGGTCCTTTTTTCCGGGCGCCCGGACGCGCTTAATTGCCGTGTCGCCGGGAAAGACCTGGGAAGGTTTTTGCGGCGGGGCACTGCTGACGCTCTCGATGGGCGCGTTGCTTGGGACGGCTCTAGCGTCGTGCCCCGTGTTGCACTCTTGGCTAGCGTGCCCTCCGGACGGGCTTCAGCTTATACCGTTTTCCGCCGCCCCGACTTGGTGCGAGGAAGCGACGCAGCTGTTTGCCCCGCAAAACTATGCGCTAGCGGGCGTGTCGGTCGAGCTCTGTCCGGTGCAGCTTCACACCATGACACTCGCAGCGTTTGCATCGACGGTGGCGCCGTTCGGCGGATTTGTGGCGAGCGGCTTCAAGCGCGCCTACGAAATCAAGGACTTTGGTGCGACGATACCTGGGTGAGTCTCAGAGCCCCGCATACCGACGTCGCGCCACTTATTATTTGCGTCTGCGTACCGCAGGCACGGCGGTATCACGGACCGCATGGACTGCATGATTCTACAGGGGGCCTTCGCTGTGTTTTACCTGGCAGCGGTGCTCGGGGATGCCGGGGAAGGGGTGGAGGGCCTTGTCGCCGCCGCCTCGCGACTCTCCAACGAAGACATGCTGCGATTTATGCGTGCCCTGCTAGATACGAATCGATCGTAGTCTTGTAAAATTTTACTCCTTCGCAAAAGTTTTTTTTAAAACAAACAACAGCGCCCCGCTGGGTGGCGAAGCTGGTCCAATGGAGCAAGAAATTCAAAAAATGAACGAGTACTTTAAGCTGCGCCGCTCACAGCTTCCCAAGCTGCGGTCAAAGCTAGAGGAGGCACGCCAGCTTCTCGTCACGCTCGAAGCGAACCCGATGAACCACGTCGAGCGCAGCCGGCTCCACCATAGCATCGAACGCTACTACCAGGCAATCTTGGACATTGACACCGGGCGTCTGGAAAAAAACTACGAGCGTAAGATCAAGCCGTTTTTGGAAGCCAACCGCGTCGTTCTTTTTCAGGACGAACGTCCGGCGCGCAAGCGCCACAAGGGGACCGGCGACGCGCTACTCGCGGCAAAGCGACACAAGAACCAGCCTGCGCTTATTCCGGGTACGCAATCGGCGCGCGGCCGCGACCAGCACGGTGAGATCGGCGTGACGAAGCGCGAGATGCTTGAGGAGTACCTGACCCTGTTCGAAGGCTCCGTGGCCATGCCGGAAATCGAGGTAGACGAGATGTGCCACCTGTGCCAGCAGCCCATGGTGGTTGTGGACCAGAAGGCCCAAGCCACGTGCACGCGGTGCGGGGCGTGCCGGTTTTATATCGACAGCACGACGGCCAACATGCAGTACAACCACGAGCTGGAGTTCTCTTCGTTCAGCTACAAGCGGGTCAACCATTTCAACGATTGGCTCGCGCAGATCCAGGCGCGCGAGAACAACGCCGTGTCCGACGAGGTCCTGCGGCTGGTGATCGACGAGCTGCTGCGTCGCCGCATTTCTTCGCCCGATGAAATTACGCTGCCGCTTGTGCGCGACGTGCTGAAGAAGCTGCGACTGCGCAAGGCCTACGAGCACGTTACGCAGATTGTGTGCCGTCTCACCGGTCAACCGTCGCCGCGGCTGCATCCGCACTTGGAAGAGTGCTGCCGGATCATGTTTATTCAAATCCAGCCCAGCTTTGAGAAGCACAAGGGGAACCGGAAAAACATGCTGTCCTACTCGTACACGCTGTTTAAGTTTCTGCAGCTGCTGGGTGTCGAGAACGTGCCAATGCTACACTTCCAGTTGCTTCGCGGGCGCGAGAAGCTACAGGTCCAGGACGTGATTTTTGCTAAAATCTCCGCAGAACTGGATTGGGAGTTCATCCCGTCGACTCCGCATGCCCGCTGACAAAAAAATAACGTGTATAAATGCTACCCAATCCAGGACTCACGGATGTGACCGGCTGCCAGCTGGCCGCAATGAGGCGAATGTGGAAGCAACAAAAATTTTGCGTTGTTACTACAAATACTGTGCCCGCCCGAGCCGTCGAAGAGCAACCGCGTACTGCTGGCTGTACGGCAGATACGGGCATTTGTGGCACAGTAGGACAACGAAAAACGGCGGCAGCCGATGGTTGAAAGTCCGACGACTGCCGAACAAAGTCGTTCCATTCGACGGAAGAACGAAAACTCGTACGTGCTCGTGGTCAAGACTGTTACCACGTATGGCAACCCGAGGAACATTGCAGAGAAGCCGGCCAGGTGCTACCATCGATGCATTGATGAAAAAGCGGTTCAAGGTCCTGCGGTCGCCGAATTAATAGCCGTTCCCGGGCACCATCTGACTCAAGCGCGCAAAGAACCCCCGGTTTTCCACGTCCAGATCATCCAGCTCATCCTGCGCCTCTTGTTCGTCCATCGACTCGTTGGTATTGTCGTATTCCTGCCGGGTTGATTGCGCCCACATGTACAGCACCGTGCGACGATCCCATTCGAGTTTGTCTTCGGCCGACAGCTTAGTGTTTTCGTCGATATTCATTTCGGTCATGGTCGTAGTTACTGCATTCCAATACACCGTTTGGCCAAGATCGTCAGTCAGTTCGTCCAGCTCGGCCTTCAGCTCCTCGGGCGCCAGTGCGTCCACATGATCCTTCCATTCCCCGCGCTGCAATTCCAATATCTCTTGTTCGTACTCCTCGGCGTCTTCCATGCGGGGCGCGCCGACCGACTCTTGCAGGGTCTTTTTTAGCCCGTCTTCCAACCCGTCGAAGGGAGTCTCGGGTACGTCCTTTACGGCCTCGGGTACATTGTTTGGCAGCTTTTTTGCCACCGGGTTCATTTGACCACGGATGTCCGCAGTTGACTTCAAGTACTCGGCCTCCGAGTGGTCCTGATCCTCGTTATATCCCTCGTCTTCCTTGTCCCCGTAGTCGTCGTCGTCCATGTCGACATCGTCGTCGTCGTCGTCCATGTCGACATCGTCGTCGTCGTCGTCCATGTCGACATCGTCGTCGTCGTCCATGCCGACGTCGTCGGTTTCCGCCGCGTCGTTGGGCAAAAAGTCATCGTCGTCCTCCTCCTCGTCTTCATCGTCTTTTGTGTTTCCGTGTTCGTCGTACGGGGGGCCAATGCAGTGCTCCAAGTTTTCGTCGATGGTGCTTTCTGTCACGCCCAAAGCCTGCGCCATGTCCCGTTTCACAGCTTTGGATGCCGATACTTCGTCGAAGCAGTCCTCGTCGTTGTACCCGCGTGCCCTGCAGAAATCTTCGACGGGCTGGCACATGTCGTCGCCCTCATCACCCTCGTCGCCCTCGTCGCCCTCGTCGCCCTCGTCGATCTCGTCGATCTCTTCCGTGTCGTCCAGCACAAGCGTCTCGTTACCATCGCCCTCTTCGTCGTCCATTTCAAGATTGTCGGCGGCACGAAAGCCATGTTCGTTGTACGGACCCGCGGTACAATCAACGAGCTGGTGCTCCATGTCTTCTTCGCTGACGCCAATTTGTCGGGCAAGCTCGGCCAGGTTGTCCTTGGATGACATGGCCCACTCGTTGCAGTCTTTGTCGGTTTTATGGCCCACGGCAACACACGCCTGTCGCACGTCCTTGCATTCTTGCACAAGCCCGTAGTCCATGAGGTTCTCGCCCTCGTCGCTCTCGTCGCCGCCGTACTTGGCCGCCAACCGGTCCAGAAAGCTGGAGCTGGCTTCCGCTTTTTCCTCGTCCGTCTTACGATTGGCTTCGGCTTCTTTCCGGTGATCCACCAGCAGGTGCGCCTCTTGTTTTTGAATCTGCTTCTCTCTCTCCTTCTCAATTTCCTGTTCCGTCGAAGGAATGTGCGTTTTCTGGCATTGGTCTTGCGCAAGAATGACTTTTCGATCGACGCATTGTTGATACTTCTGCTGTGGCGTCAACTTTGCGGCCTCCTTCTCGGCACGTAGGCGCTCGCGCTCCTCCGCCTTGGCCTTCCCCGCGACCTTTCTTTTCTCAGCCTTGGCATTCTTGTCGGCATCCTTCTCGGCTCGCGCACGCTCGCGTTCCTCGTCCTTGGCTTGCTTGGCGGCACCCGCGTCGGCCTCTTTCTTGGCTCGCGCACGCTCGCGGTCCTCGGCCTTGGCTTGCTTGGCGGCCTCCGCGTCGGCCTCCTTCTCGTCGCGCAGGCGCTCGCGCTCCGCGGCCTTGGCTTGCTTGGCGGTCTCCTTCTCGTCGCGCAGGCGCTCGCGCTCCGCGGCCTTGGCTTGCTTGGCGGCCTTCTTGGCCAAATCCGCCTGTGTTTTTGGATTTGGTATCTCCCCCCTATCGCTGACAACGTCGGCCACCGCTTGCAGAGCAGACCTTGCGTATTTAGCAAGCCCTTTGGACACGCCAGCACTCTCGTCTTGCTGCAGCTGTGCAATGTACTCCCTGGCTTCCTTCAGCGTCCGCACAATGTCACGCATCAGCTCGAGTGGGGTAGGGCCTTTTAGCGTGACCAACCTACCGAGTTCTTCGATCTCATCTGGCCCGACGCCGGAATTCTGCAAAGCCGCCAGCTGCAGGTCAATCTTTTGCTTGTCTACCATTCTCTTTTGCTCCTGCGCGCTTTTAGACCTACCGGACCGTAGAATGCACAGTTTGACAGTGTGGCGCCAACTGGCCTGGATGGCGGCCGTAAACACGTGGCGTCCAAAGTCAACCGGGATCTTCTTGTGCTTGGCCGGTGCGTGATCCGTGTCGCCCAGAGCGTCCAGGTTAACTTTCTTAGTCGGTCGCGATTGTGCGCGCTGGTAACGCTCGGTCTGCACCGGGCAGCCACTTTTCGGGTCCATTGCGAACGCGACGCAGTTCCGAAGCTCCTGCAGTTCTGGTATCTGCCCAAAATTGCGATTCTGGCCGTGGACCAGTATCTGATCAATCGTGTTGGCCGTTTCTTGCGTCGGCGGTCGGTCGAGGAGGTTTACCACGGTACGCGCATCCTGCACGCCGAGCGCCATCACAATTTCGGACGGGTCTATCTTTGCGCCGGCCTGCTGGCAAAACGATGACATTTTTTTGGTCACGGTGGGGTGTGCCTGAGCAATGGAATAGCTCCGTAGCCGCGGTGGGTTCTTTATCAACCGCTCTCTGGCCTGTCCCAGAGTTTTGGCGTCGCGGTCTAATTGGTACAACAGGTCCCTCCAGAGCATTGTTTTAATGCACCAAATATTTTCTTGACTATCCGCAAACAGCAAATGGGCGACTCGGGACGAGTCTACATTGTCGGCATGATCGTGGTCTGGTGTTTGTTGGGCATCACGGTGCTCGAGACGGTTCTTTCGTCGATGAACGCAACCCACCATCTTGCGGTGGTGGTGGTGGGGGTGCTAGTGACACTGGTGCTTGCGACGATACTGGTTGAGTACGATCGCGACGTGACCGCTAACAACCATGACGATTACTGAACTCGTTTGTATCTTTTCAGACAATTGAATTTCTGCACCAGCATAAAAACCGTGTGCTGTCAAAATGCTTGGATGGGGTTTGTATGTCGCGACAGTTGTGTCACTTCTTGTGGGGCTCGTCCTGGTGGTTCGCGACGCGATGCTTCCCCAGAACCACTTCCTGAGCCTCGACGTTGAGAAGTTTGGCGGGTTCACGCCCGTGGGGATTGCGGAAGGCTCCGCCGTGCAAACCTCGTGTCTCTTGCGCGCCACCACGTGCGACACGGCGCTGGACTGCAAGTCGGAATGCGGGTCGGACGGGTTTGTCTGCGAAGAGGTGAAATCGGACTCAGTCGTCCTGAAGAACGGAACTGCAATCCCGCCGGGGGGCAAGTACTGCGTGCCCACCACCAAGCTCACGGATAACGTGGGCGACATCAACCAGTTCACAACTCGCGTGATCTGGACGGAGACGGGCTGTCCCGACGGTCGCGGCTGCTGGCGCAAGGAGTGCAAGTTTCCGCAGCTGTACGATAACGTCGACAAGCGGTGCAGCACACGGCGGGCGTGCGACAGCGTTCGCGGGGGGAGCGATCCGCGCAACCGGCTGCGTCAGAACAAGTGCCTCGGTGCGCAGCTTGTGCAGGCCGCGGACAATGGCAACTGTTTTATCGCCACCTCCAGTAAACCATTAAAATCGGACTGCGGCAAGTACTTTGCCCATAACAAATCAAAGGGCGCTGCCGAGTTTTGTCATCTGAATAATGACGTCTGTCAGCTCTCCGGGACGGCGGCCGACTGCGTTGGTGCCGAGTGGAACCCTTTGGGGTTTGACGTGGAGACTCTCCAAAGCAACCCAATGGACGTGGACCAGCGGACGTTGGTACCGACTTTTCACTGTGACTGTGACGGGAACCTCCCTGTGGGCGGACACAACGACCCGGCCGCTTTGCCTTTTGTGCGTCTCAAGAGCGACCCATACCATTGCCACATCGACCCGTGCTTTGCGGCCAACGCAACGCCCGACATCAAAGGACAGCAGACGGTGCTGGACCTTAACACGATGCAGTGCGACTGTTCGGCGGAGGGGCTTGATGTTATTGTGTACGGTCAGAAGCACGAACATGTTGGCCAGTGTGTCGTTTTGACGGGCAGTTTGTGCGGCATTGACGGGACTTGGGCAACGAAAGGAAAAGGGTGCGGCTGCGGAACCCTAAACCACGACAACGCAATCTGTAACTCGAGCAAGGTCACGCACAATCACAACCCCGATGGTTCATTTGGCATATACGGACCGAGGTCGCTTTCTCAAACGAACCCAATTACCGCCGGTTTCTGCGACTATGCGCTGGATCCGCTGTCCAAGGGCATCAACAAGATCTTGTGTCGCGGATCGTCGTGCGATCCCAACAACGTCTGCCGGTGCAGCAACCCGGACAACCCGTTTGGCACAGCGTGTGTCGACCTATGCGACAAAAACCTTGACATTTGCGGCGGCGTCGGGAAGTGCTTAAATTCGCATGGTGACGGTAAGTGGCAATGCGATTGTAGACCTACGGACCAGGACAAGATTGAAGATGTAAATGGCAACGACGAGTACCACACAAAAGGTCTGCAGGCCGGGCCGCCCGCACCAAAAACGTACAACTACAGATGCGCGAGCAAACCGGTGGCACGGGAAATTTACGACATCTTTGGTGTAGAACCCGACCCAAACCAAGGAATTAACACGGCATGCGACTGCTCCCGTCGGTTGCTGATCGAAAATACAGCGGTTGACCAGCCGGTGCTTGCGTACGTCTATACGTACCACTCACAGTGCGAAGCGGAGCATACCGATGAAGATGGCGGAAAGTATTGCGTAGACAATGTCGCTCCTTTGGTAAAGCTACCAAACCCGTGCTACGACGGCAGCAATTTGGCCGAAACGATCAAGAAGGACAAAAGAGTCACAGACAAGAAATGTTCCACGCTGTACAAGGTGCGCCAATACACCCAGGTTCCTCAGGTGGTGTACTGGAAGGCAGGAATTAAGACGGGCTCAAACGACGGCACGCTCACTGCAACCCAGATTGCAAAAAAGTTTGGGCCTTTGTACTGTGATTCCGGACATGCCGAGGCAGACGAGCCCGAAATCAATCCAGCTTGTACCGTATGTACGGCTCGCACCGCGATCAAGTGCGCAGCAAAACCATGAATACAATCAACATATCTACCTATGGATGCCTATAATGGTGATCTGTAATTCTTACATTGTAATTGTAGCACACGCGTACAACGCCAGCAATTTGGTTGTGGTTCCGGACGCTCAACTTTTTTTTTTCTTGCGGCCGGACAACGTCCTTTGTCACGAGCGCGCGACGGGTGCAGCCATGTTGTACTTTGACAACTACTTTGATCCGGTGCCCCCCATCAAGATCGAGGGTGAGATCAACGACAAGACTTTAAGCACCCTCAAGAAGAAGATCGCGCGCTGCGTGAACGTCGGCCAGAAGCTGCTGATGTTGGACATCAACAGCCCGGGCGGCGACGCGTACGCGGCGCTGTCGATCATGGAGTTGATGAAGTCCTGCAAAGATGTCGAGTTCCTCACAGTTGTCAGCGGCCTGGCGGCATCCGCGGCGGCGCTAATCTTTGCGTGCGGCACGAAGGGCAAGCGCTATATGGCACCGAACGGTCGTCTGCTCATCCACAGCGTCCAGTCGGACATCGGCATGGTGAACATGCGCGAGTTCGGTGAGGAGTTTGCAGAAATCCACACGCTGAACGAGGCGCTGTGTCAGATGGCGTCCGAAAAGAGCGGCAACGTGAACTTGCTCTCGGACCTCGTCGAGCAGGCCGGCACCGACAAATACCTGTGCGCGCCGGAGTGTTTCGAGCTTGGCATTTGCGACCACCTCCACATCCCATGTATCCGGGCGACAACCACAATCGATGTGGATACCATGGACGCAAACGAAGAACAGGACCTGAACCGTCAGGTTTTGAAGCAGTTCAAAAAACTGGCGGGTGCAAAGACGCAGGCAAACCCCAGCGCCCACGCGACGCGCAGTAGGAAGGCACTGCGTCGTTCTTACCTCAAAATTGCGAAGCGCGGGCGTGCTCATTTGATCCAGAGGCCCGCAGCATCGAGGTAGATCCCAAGCTGCTTCAGCAGCGGTAGTCCGATACATGCCTTTGTGACCGCCCCTTCGTAAATCAAACACCCGAGTGTCCGATGGCCGAGTTGCACGCTGCCCTGCGAAACACAGAAGCGTTCGCGCGCTCCGACGTAGTCCGCGGCCTCAACCGCGCCATCGCCAGGCTCGCCCGGTATCACACACGGCAGGCTGCATCCGCTGTCGAGAACGGCCCACCAGGATCGCCCACTAACCCCTATTTTGACCTCCACGACACCGTCGCGGCGGCGCCAGGCCAGCGGCGAAGCTTTGGGCCGCGAGGACACGAACGCGACACAGCGGATGCCAAAGTCCAGAAACAGCACCCGGCCGGCTGCGAGGCGCTCCAGCGCGCCGAGCGTCAAGATGCCGACCTGCGCAGAGCTGCGGGGCTTTGCGACAACCATAGGGCGAGCCTGCATAGTGGCGGTGTGCATCGTCATAAGAAACACGTCGTTTATTTCGTTTGTCACCCCGGACACAGTGTGCAACGCCGTCCGCTCCACGCGCACCGGGACCGCAAGGGTCTCGAGCCCCGGCACCCTCATATCGCCCCCAAAGCCAGTGTCCACTTTGACGCTGTAGGCCGCGCCATCTAGAACGATGTCCGCAAAGACCGCGTCACGCCCCTCGTACAGACGAAGAAACTCGCCGCAGCGAGCCCCAGTCATTTTCCGCACCAGTGCTTCGCTGTCCATTTCCGGTAGGCGCAGATTTCTTTGCGGGCAAGGCAATCACCGTGGACAACACGGCCGCCGCCAAGACTTCGTCGTTGTGCGCATGGCCGCGATCCGCCATTTGTTTGCGCAGACGCTTCGTGGCGAAGAGCAGCCTCGAGTCGGGCACCAGCGCGCGGTCAAACGCGCCCGTCTTGAGGTACACGGCTGCCTGCTGCGACAGCCAGTATTGTCCCTGCGAAGTCATCTGCCGCGCCACGCGTTCAGCGTCGCACTTGTTCTTCTGCTGCCGAAAGTCCATCGTCGTCGACACCGGCGGGGCGCGCACAGAGAGTGAAAAAAAAATCTTCAGGCAGGACCGCTACTTTTGTCACTTTTCAAAATTTGTCACTTTTCAAAATTTGTCACTTTTCAAAATTTGTCACTTTTCAAAACTTTTGTCACGGACGGACCCACGGACGGGCAGCAACCAACCAACGCACAGAACACGACAGACATCAACGGCAATGTCCACACCCACCATCGAGGCCGAGGCGAAGGCGCAGAAGTGCGCGGATGCCATCGTCGCGATCGGCGGTGCACTGCACGGCGTCGTGGGGGACTACGGCGGTGCGACGGAAGTAGAGCGCCTCGAGAAAATGAAGACGAAGCTGTTCGAGCTGTACACGATTAACTCCAACCGGGAGGAGGCGCTCGCTGGCGCGGGGGGGTGCAAAGGTACAGTCAGCGTGCAGGTCGGCAGCGGGTGGTTCTGGTGCTACGTGTGCGACCAGTTCGTCACGGCGTCGAAATGGACCCAGCACCGCCACGAGAAGGGGCGGGGGGACAAGATGCTGCTGGAAGCCATGTTCCAGATTCGTAAAACGAGGTTCGACCTGGGCACGACGCTGAGAGCACAAGGTTCTGACGAGGAGGACACGTCGGACTCCGAGGAGGAGGACACGTCGGACTCCGAGGAGGAGGAGGCGGGCGCCGCGGCGGCGGGGCCACCCGCCAAGCGCGCGCGGACCGCGGGTGAGGCGGCGGCTCCGCCACCGCGCAAACGCTCATGTACCTGTAAGCGGGTCGGATGCACAACGGGTAAACCCGCGACTTACCGGGAGTTATCACTTGACACGCAGCCTCGCCGGCGATCCGGCATAAAGAAATGCAAGCGACCGGGGTGTGAAACCGGCAAGGCGGCCGATTACCGCGACATGAGACAGGACGACTTCAGTAAGAAGTACATGTGTTCCGCGTGTGGCGCAGAGGCCCAGGGGCAGGGGCTTCCGGTAGTGGCTGGGAAGATGTGGAGGCTTGCTGTTAAGCGCCACAACAACGACCTACCCGCAGCTAAAGCAGATGTGTTGAGTCGACTCCAGCGGCGTCACGCGGCGGCGGCGGCGGCGGCGGGCGGGGCTGACGGCGGTGATGCCGTGTGCCCTGAGTAATGATATTCTCGTCGTGGTTCCAAACACGTTTTTTGAAAATGCTTGCGCCTCACAACACAGCGGCCATTGCGGGCACCGAGGCGGCCGTGACCGACAGGATCGGCGCGGCCGGGCGCGCCGGCCGCCCGCCGCAGCAGCACAGCCCGCGCCCGCGCGCAGTAACCTCGACCCCACAGTTATAGCCGAGGTTGCGGATATCCTCGGCGCGACACTCCATCAGGCTTTGCATCAGCTTGCGCCGCTCCACAGACACGGCCCCATCCTGGTCCGGGTTCAAACTGAGCCCCTTCTCCATGACGGCCAGCACGTGGGCCTTGCGCCACGCCTTGTCGACCTCGCGTAAGTTTGCCAGCGACCTATGCTCGCCGCACCCCTCCATGGCCTCGACGAGCTCCCTTGCACTCTTAGCTGATAGCATTCGGTTTGACGTCGTGGAACAATTTTTTGAGCCGGTCGAGCCGGTCGGTCACGTCCATTGCCTTGAATTTCAGAGCCACCGCCGGCATCGCGGCGATCGACCGGGTATAGATCTCCCAGAACGCGTTATCCGGGGCGCCTGACATCAGCTGCTGTATGGCAGACTCCGGCAATGCCAGCAGGCAGTCGGTCTGCTCGCCGATCCCGGCGCTGCCAACGATCGACAGAAACTCTGCCTGTCGCACCAATGCGCTGCACAGCCCGGCACTGGCCGTGTAGATGTCAACCGACGTTCCCAGATTCGCGATTGCCTCGGTCGCCTGTTTCGCTCCGATCAGCTCGACCAGCAGCCGTACGTTTATGCGAGCGACATTATGGTCGTCGTTTTTCAGCAGCTCGTCGCACGCCGCGCGCCGCAGCGTTTGCGGGTCGGGGCACTGCTCACGGATGCGCTCTGCCTGAAAGCCGACCGTGGACGGCGCAATTTTGTTGCGTTCGTACCGAATCAGCCGGTGCGGATCGGGCGCCACCGGCTTGTGATAAGTCTCAAAAAACAGCATACCTGGAAACTTTTTTTTTTGGCAGGCCCTGTCCCACCGATCGTACGTGGACATCAACCCTGACTGACCATGGACCCGTGCAACAATTCTGCCATGCAAAAAAAAAGGTTGCCTCTGGCTACGCAAGTCGTCGGCGCAACGGTGGCTACGGCGGCCTTGGCCTGCTCCGAGTGCTCGCTGTCCGTGGTCGCGGCCACCGCCGCTGTATTGGTCGGCTGGTACTGCATGCGTCAGCCGACGGACGAATCGGCGGTCGAGACGCTCGCGCTGTCGATGATCACCGGCTCGCGCTCCGGGTGCACGCCCGGTGAATGCTTCTCGTTGCTTGCGCGCGGAGAGTTTGAAATACCCACGTCTTTGGAGTTTATCGAATCCAAGTGGGACACCATGTTCGACGTGTCCCGGGTCTACTGTCCGCAACCGGAGCACTCGTATTTCCTACCGAACGTTGTCTTCCCGTCGCCCCCCGCAATGGGGGTTCTGACTGTATGCGACCACCAGAACGTCTGCCTCCTGGCGGACAAACAGGCAAATGATACCTGCGCGAGGCCCGCGATGGCCCTCGCGTGGGAAACCGTACCGGTCGACGCCGCTGCAGAGGACCCGCCGATTGCCGACGTCATACTCGACGGCTGCTGCCCGCGTGCATTTTCGCCCTATCACTTCGGGCTTCTGTGCGGCTTGACTGACGGCGGTACCTACGAAGGCTTCGTGTGCCTCGGCGACCGCCGCCGCACCGCTGAGCACTTCAGGTGGTGCAGCCGCACCAATGCCCCCGTGTACTCTTCGGAAACCGACCTGGCGCAGTTTTGCGAGCTGTGCGCGATGCACGGCTTCACGCTCGAGTTCTTGCAAAAAGATGCGTCTTACGGCAGCAGTCTCGCTGCTGCAAGCGGGAGCGAGACTGTCGACTTTCTGCTGCTGTGGACCAGACGCCTCTTTGAGGAAGGGGCCCTAAAATTGTACCACGTGCAGCTGCAGCCGCGCTCTGCCGTTGACACGACGGAGGTCTGTGTGAATCAAGACGAGCCGGCCGAGCCGGACGAACCGGACGAGCCGGACGAGTTTGCCGAACCGGACGAGCCTGTCGAACCGGACGAGCCTGTAGAGCCGACCGAGCCGCCGAACGAGCCGGACGAGGCGCCGACCGACTGTCCCAGTGGTGAACCGGATGTCGACGAGACTAACCAAGACCAAAAAAATCAAGTCTGTGGCGCAGACGAGCCGGCAGACGAGCCGGTTTGGGTCCAAGACCAAAACTAGCTCCTTTTTTGGCGCTTCTGGTGATGGCCGAGCAGAAACAAGTAGGAGAACCGACCGAAGGATATTTTGTGCTCGTTCGTGCCGGAGACCATGAACGGCTCGCTTTCGCATGCCAGCCCCCACACGGACCGCGTGCTGGCAAGGCAGCGGCGCACTTCCGCGACGGTATACCCAGGGACGGCGCTCGTCATCACTTTCTTTGGTCTCGTGGACATTCAGAGTTTGAGGAGTGGCGCAAAATGTTTAGGCCTTCCCGCCTTTTTGAACGACTTCTTCGACTCTTGGAATCCACACAGCCCCAAACGACCCATGGACAAACGTTAGAGCCAAGCCGACGAGGAGCAGGCCCAGGATGTTTCCGACATGGGAATAGCCGTCCTGCATGGCCTCTGTGGCCGCTAGCGTGTTGCCGTTATCCACGTTCCTGTCGTGGACCTTGCCCGCCAAGTTCCAGACCCGGACGGCTGAGTACAGAATCACCAGGATGATGAAATACGTGAACCCAGTGCGAAGGGATGTGTGAAGGTCAAGCTTGAAAAGGTCATTGTCAACTGCCATGTTGTCGTTTTCATTAGACACCGAAAAAAACTTTGCTAGTCTGACGAGTCACTAGCGCTTGAAAAAATCGGTCACGCTTCGCTGCCCCGACTTCTTCGACTCCTTGTTGCGTTTGCGCAGACGGTCTTGTTTCATCGTGTGTGCTTGTTCAAACTCGCGCTCATAGAACTCGCGCTTGCGCGTCGCAAAACCCAGCCCCGCCAGGCCTCGCTGCCCAACGATGGTGTTCCGGTAGACCTCAAACCTCGACTTGAGGTGCGCGTAGGTGTTGACGTTCATGTGCCCCGGTCCAAACTTGGTGTCACCGCCTTTCAGGCCCTTCCATATCGCCGTGAGGTAGTACATCTTGTCCAGCTCGCTGCCCTTCTGCTTAGCGCGAAAGAGCCTCGGGTCGATGGCGCCGTCCGACGCGCTCGCGGCTCGCAGGATCAGGAAGGGTTGCCGGTCACCGATCGCGCACGCCATGGTGGCACAATGCTCCTCCACCATGCGGCGGGCACGCACCGAGGGCATCGTGTCGGGGTCGGCGTAGGACGACTCGCGCTTGTACGCCTTGCTCTGGATAAGGTTCTGCTCGCACCAGTCGTAGAAAGCACCGTCGTAGCACGACGCCATCAGCGGAGCGAGCATCCGGTCGAGGATGCGCCCGCACATCTCGAAGGGCTCCAGCTGCTCGCCCGGGAATTGCCCCGTCAGCTGAGCCGGGTCGCACTTGGTGATGTACACCACGCGCTGCACCTGCCGGCTGATCTCGATACAGTCGGACTTGCGGCACGTCACGCCCTTGTAGTACATAAAGGGCGACGACCGGGGCGACTCGATGGCAAGGCCCACGTAGCATTTACGCACGTCCTTAAAGAACTCGGCCTTGAGCAGCACGTTCTCAAACTCCAGCTCGTTGGGGGCCGGAAACCGTTTGGTCTGCTCCTCCGCGTGCGCCTCGATGTCCGCGTACGTCTGCGCAACCACAAAATCCCAAAGGTTGCGCGCCTGGCCCGGGAACGCAAGCTGCAGGTAGTCGCGCGCCTCCGCGTCGCTCGCGGGCTGGCGCGCGACGTCGGGCGGCGCGCGCGCGAGGATCTCGCGAGTCTTCCGCGCGCGCAGCTCCGGTGTGTACTTGATGAAAATGCTGTCCGTGTCGCCGTAGATCAGCTTGAAGCCCTGCGACTCGGCAAACTCTTTGGCCTGCACAAGCATCGCGCGCGCGTTGAACGTCACCGCGGCGGACATGGGGATGCACGGGTTCATCGTCGCCGGTGCGATCATGCCGTACTGGGCGTTGGCGCAGAGCTTGATGGCAAGCTGCTTGGACTCGATCGAGTTGCGCATCTCCGGCGGCGCGTCCTTCGCCGACGCGCGCACGGCGCTGCGGTGATCGTTCATGCGCCGCAGCCGCTCCGGTAGCAGGCCGATCAGGTGATCATTGCCGTTGCTCGTCTGCACGTACACGGAGACGAAGCGGTCGTTGCGCGGCTCGCTCACCTTCAGGTCGATGACCGCCGGCAGCGCGCAGAATATCTCGCCCGACGCCGCTTTGGAGGGCACCACAAGATGTTTACGATCACCGGAGCTGTCCAGGGAGCACGCGAGGCCTCGGAACGGTCCGTCCGCCACCACCGCGCCCTCACCAGGGCCCAGACCGGCGCGCGGGCAGTGCACCGCGACCGTCACAAAGCCCTCGGTCGGGTCGTGCAGCGCCTTGCAGACCACGCGGATGCGCTCGCAGCCCTTGACGATAAACCCGCGCTTCACAAAGCTGTACCAGCAGATGTTGAACGCGCGCATGGCACTGGGGTACAAACTCTTAAAGTCAAGGATGAAGATCGCATCCAGCCAGTCGTGCAGCTGCGTCAACCCACACGCGTCCACGCATACGTCCATCGCAGCAGCCTGATCATCTGCCGCATCAGCGCCTCCCGGCACGTCGCCGCCTCCGGTGTAGGTGCACAGCGTGCCGTGCTCGCCGTAGTCCGGCTTGAAGACCAGTCCACCTTCGTACTTCTTGAGCTCGTCGTCGATGGCGATCGCCATCTGCTTCCAGTCCGCCTGGTCGACAACAATCCCGCGCGCGTGCGCCGCGTGGTGCAGAAACGGCTCGAGCCGCGCCATCTCCCCCGTGTTGGTGAGCGGCATCAAACGCAGGCCAACGTTCATCACCGTCGAGAGGCTGAGGTTGTACTCGATCAGGTTGACCTTGGAGCAGCAGGCAAGCCGTGTGACCAGCGCGCTGTCCTGCACGCAATAGTCCGCGACGTGCCCGCGCAGCACCGAGGCCTCGGGGTTGAACCACTGGCGGTTGATCTCGTTGAATGCCACGTCGAGCTTCTTGTCGCCCAGGAAGTGCTCCGCAACGGTGTCCAGCTTTTGCTGCACGGCGTCGCCGTTCTTCTTTTTCGGTGGGAATTGCGAGCGGAACCAGACGTAGACGTCGACGTCAAAGCGGCAGGGCGTCTCGAAGCGGCAGTACTCTGTCTGGCCCTTGCCGGCCGACTCGGCGTACTTGATCGTGGGCACGAACCGCCCGCGGTCGCGGGGCTTGTGTTCGGTGTAGGGCGACAACGCCAAGGCGTACTGGTCCTGCACGGTGGTCGTGTCAAAGTACTTGCGCATCCGGTTCAGCACGTAGTCGGTGTCGAACATATGTGTGTTGTAGCCCATCACGACCAGGGCCTGCGACTCCTTCCACAGGGTCATCAGCCGGCGCAACAGCGACTTCTCGTCGCGCACGGTGCGGCGGTCCTGGTCCGCGGTCTGCGCGGTTTCGGCGACGCTGTACAGCGACGACGTCAGGCACACGCGGCGCGTCGGTGCGGGGTCGGGGTACATCGACTCCACCCACGAGACCATGATAATCTCGTTGTACGGCCCCAGTGGCGACGGGATCTCGTTGAAGCGCAGCACGTCCGAGAAGGTTACCGTGACGTCGACGCCGTCGGCGGCCGGCGCGCGATCAACTGTCGTGTACCGCGTCGGGCGCGGTAGAAGCGCCTCGTGCTCCGGCGCGAGCGCCGCGAAGTGCACCGTCAGACCGATCGAGAGGCGCTTGTGCTCGCCAATGCGCTTCGCGAACGCTTGCAGCTCGATCGGACCGCTGTCCGGGCCGACCGCAAGTACGTCCGCGCCGTCGTCCTCGCTGACGCACAGTCGCAGGTCCTTGGTGCGGCCGATGCACGGATTGCGCGACAGCGTCGGGCTGCTCCAGCACTCCGACGCGTAGTCCAGCAGCGCCGCGACGCTGTCGCGGTTAAACTGCGCCTGGAACTCGCGGAAGTAGAACACGGTCTTGCGGTCAAAATCGAGGAGGCGCTTGTTGCACGTCACCTCCAGGCCACCAGGCGGCACCTCGAGCACAAAGTCTTTGCCCGCCTCGGCCTCAAACGCGCGGCCGCCGTGGCCCACCTTGACGACGCCGTGCTTAGACGCCTGGCCGCGCAACAGCGCCGGGACCGTGAACTTGACGAAGCAGTTGGAGCGGTGCGACACGCAGCGCACGCGGTACTTGTTTTTGCCCGCGACCGAGACGATCACGTGCTGCTCCGCGACGAAGAAGTCGTTTGTCGAAAACTCCAGACTCAGTGTGTTGAGGCACTCGATGTCCCACGAGGCGATCGGGAACCGCGGCACGTCCGCGCAGTCCGACGCCGCGAGTTTGTTGTACGCGATCTCGTAGACCGTGATTTTGTCCTGGAACTTGCGCGCGGTCGTGACTGTGGCACCGGGGCACTCAATCCACGTCGAGCACTTCAGCCCGCGCTGGCGCAGGAACTGGTGGGAGAGCTCGCGCAGGCCGGAACCTTCGCGACCGCCGCACACACGGCCGTCCGACGAGGCCTGCGGTTCCGGGTAGTTGCCCACGCCATCGTGCACGTCGCCTTCGATTTCGACGGGCGGTGTCAGCTTCCCCAGCGCGTTCCTGATCGTGTTGACCTGCGGTGTGCGCTTGCACTGCTTCCAGACAAACTTGCTGACACAGCGGAGCGCCAGGAACCAGTGCTTGTGCCGCCGTCCCTCGCTGTCGCACGTGAAGTAATTGAGCTTCTCGCGATTGACGCACGACAGCGCGACGCCGCTCTGGAAGACGTCGCGCAGCCACCTGCCGCCGCCGTTCTGGCGCGCGTCCTCGTGGTAGTCGCGCTCGTTCTCCGCGAGCGACTCCGCCAGTGCGGCGAGCTCCGCGGCGGTCAGCTCGCGGCTGAGGCGCAGGAACAGCTCCGGTGAAAAGTTGCCGACGATGACGCAGACCTGCGTTGGGTCGGGCCCGTCGGAGTAGCCGTGCATCTCCACGGCATCGTCGGTCACGACGACGTCCGCCAGGAATAGCCTCATGGCCGGGGCGGGGCGGGGGCTCGGGGCCGGCGGCGGCCCGGTGCAAAAAAAAGACTGATGCCGATTTTTAATTCGAACCGGCCGCGTGACAAAATGCATTTTGTGACAAAATGCATTTTGTGACAAAATGCATTTTGTCACAAAAATCAAATCACACTTCTAGACTGTAGTCACAACCGCCACAAACAGTAACTTGCGAGCGGTGACACGAGGGGGGGATGTCAGACCCTCCCGCCCCACTGCTTCTGAGCGACCCGCCTTTACATGGGCAGTTCAAAAGGAATCACTGGTTTGCCACTCATGAGCTAGGGTTGTTCCTACTGGACTGTGGCAAAACGTGGTACCCGAACGAGTGGAAGAACGAAAGTATGGGCGTGTTCATGTACTTTCTGGACAAGAAGGAATGTGAAGGCAACCGCATACTGCGCCATGCCGGCAGTTTTCCCGCCGACGTCCGGGTGTATCTTTACAGACGCCAGCCAACACACATCAATTTTGAAGGCATCTTTAAAGTGATGCTCAAACCTGAGGCAACAAAGAGTCGCGAGGTTGTTTTCTTGAAAAGACAACAATCAGCCTCTGAAGCCTCTGGGGCCAACGGCGACCTCGCCAAACTTCACGAACCTATCTTGTACACCGCTTGTTTTCGGAGCAAGAGCGAAGAGATGCACTTTCACTTCTTGGTGGAAATATTTGGCGAACGCAATCTGGAGCACGAGCCGTGGACGAGAAACAACATACAGTACACGTGGAACGGACAACAAAAAGTCGCCAGTTACCTTCCCGACTTTATCGGTTACAAAGGCGGTCTGACATATATCATCGAGTCCAAGTGCAGCGTCGATGCGATCAATACCGACGAGAATGTACAGAAAATGGCAGCGTTGTCAAAGAAAATGCCTGATAACCACGTCTGCCTCTTGGTATGCGATCACGGAGATCGCTGTCGGATTTTTCAGTATAAGAACGCAGAACTCGTGCCTTACGCTTGAGGAGGCCTAAGTTGTGTTGTAGAAAATACAAGATTTGTTTGTTGGCTTGCTTCTCCTCCGCTTCGCCGCAGCTCGTGTCAGTTTAAAGGGCTGCATGGTGACCGACGGCCTGTTTTCACGCTTTCGCAAATTTTTTGTTCTGCTTCTGCCATCAATTTGTCTGGACAGGGAGCGAGAGGTTCTTTTGGCACGTCTACCCAGTCGTTATCGTCGCTCCTTGTGTGTATAACTGTCCACTCTCCGTCTGCGCAAATCAACAGCATTTTTCATAGAGTCCACAAAATCCCAGAACGTGAACTCCAAAAAAAGTGACAAAGACTTTGTCACAAAAAAAGTGACAAAAGTTTTGTTACAAAACACAGTCGCCATCTCCTTACACCAGCAGCGCAAACGACAGCCGTGCGGTCCCACATGGGGTGGGTGGTCGCGGCGTTCGTCCCCGCCTGCTGCGGCGTCGCGTCCGACACCTCCCCTGTCCCCTGGGAAACGCTTTTTGGGTGGCGTCCGTGCTCCGTTGGTGTCAACGAAACGCTCGACGCGATCTCCGAGCGCTGTGGGTCGGCGCTGGTTGACATCACTTCCAACCGGGCTGCGTTTGAGCGCAGGTGCGCAAACGCCGAAAGCCGCCTGCAGGAAGTGAACGAAGAGCTACAAGAGACGCAGCAGACAGCCGCGGAGCTCGACTCCATGCAGACAACCGGGCGCGAGCAGCTGCATGATCAGATCACCGAGCTGCGGTCCCAGAGCAACGATCTGGTGCAGCTCCGTGCGCACATCGACGCCAATTTTGCGGCGCAGACGAAACATCTCTTCGTGACGTGGATCCAGCGGCAAGGCTACGCAGTCGGCTTTCCGACTGGCACCAACTGGCTCAAGGCGGTTTGTCCTACGTGTGACAACCGGCGCACGTGCTTTGACCTGTCGCTCGGGGCTCGCGTCGCGTGCGAGTGTCTGGCGACAGAAGAGTGGTTCTTGTTTCGCACCTCCTCGGAAACGTTTATCGCGGACTTGGCCGTTCGGTGCGACCGTCCGCCGCACCGCTACCCCTCGATCGAGGATCTATTCGTTGCGGACGGCTGCCTCGTTGGCCCACAGGACGAAGTTTAGGATCGCCAGCCCGGGGATGAAGATGTTGGTGATTGCGATGAACAATGCAACGTTTTTCATCTGCTCCCTCCCTTTTTTGCCGTCAGTTTTGATCATGGACCAGAACAGGAAACCGAAAAACACGGAAATTACCCACGCCAAAACAAGAGCGGTGTTCTGTGCTTGCGTTGTACATGGCATCTTTTGATCTAGCTTTTTTTTAAAGACGCACGTCCATTAGGGTAAGCAAAATCACCACTTGTCCGAGCCCGAGCGCAGCCAGCGTCCAGTTGGTGCGAAACAAAAGCGCCGAGTACGAGCGCGCGAATGTGTTTACGCGCTGCTCGGTGATGCTACTGCCGCACAGCCCCGCCTCGTCGACACGGTCGAGGGTGGCGCCGACAAGCCCGGCCGGAAACTCCACCGCGCGAGCAAACGTCACCGATGATAAAACGACGAGTAGCGACGAGAGGACCAGCAGGTTTCTTGGCGCGCTCATGGCTTCCGTTTACACTGGATGTGAAATTCACGACTGTATGGCGTGCCTAATCTGCCAGCACCACCCTGTACGCCGGAGGGATTTTTGCGTCCTCGCCAAACGACCCGGCGTAGGATGCCGGCGACTCTTCGGCGTCGAATGCCGGCGACTCTCCGGTGTCGGATGCCGGCGACTCTCCGGTGTCGGACGCCGGCGACTCTCCGGTGTCGGACGCCGGCGACTCTCCGGTGTCGGACGCCTGCGGCTCGGTGTCAAGCGCCTGTGGTTCTTCGTTGTTGTCGAAGTCCATCGTCAGCGGGTCGTCGACAGCCCCCCCGCGGGCCCACTCGGGACCAACATGGACACCGAGCGACTTAATCAGCGGCAGCTCGCTGCGCAGGTTCTCGACCCTCGCGACAGCCTCGGAGCGACAGCCTTGGCCGCACACGGTTTCAATGTGCACAAATTCCTCGCCACCCTGCTTTGCAAAGTCTCGCAGGGCGGACCGGTAGTCGTCCATCGTGCCGACCGGCTTACCGTTGACGCGCGATACCAAGTGGCCGCTCGAGACCGCGGAATTGCGCTTAAAGATGCTGCCCGGGTACACCGAGCCCACGACGACCGCGCGACTGCCGACGGTCTCGCCGCGCCCGAGCTCGGACTGCAGCACCAGCGGCAGCTCCGAGCGCGACACCTCCACTGCAAAGAGCCCGAAGGTCTCGTTTGAGGCCAGATCGGGGGGCGCGTGCCCCTTGGGCTCGATCGCCACGTCGCGCGCGGTTTTGTTGTTGTCTGAGGGCGACACGACCCGCAGCTCAAGCGGCGCTCCGTGCGGAAGCTGTTGGATGACGTCGGAGATTGCGAGCAGCGCTTCGCCCGACCGGACGTTGCCCTGAAAGGAAATGTCGGAAAACTTGCCGGTGTACGGGTCGCGGATCGCGAGCACCACGTCGCCCTCGGTCAGTGCCGGGTCGCGGACGGCTTGGGCAACCACCCCCTCGCCCTCGATGCCTTTGAAGTCCATGTAGTCGCGCGAGTTCTGCACGAGGTTGAACGGGACGTCGCGGTGTGCGATGCCCTCGATCTCGTTCTGCGCGGTCGCTTCAAGCAGCGGGCGCAAGTGGCTTGCCGGACGGACGAACGTCAGCCCCTCGGCTTTGGCGAGCTTGCTCTGCACAAGACCGACCAGCTTCTTGTCCTTCAGCACGGCGCCGCCGCTCATGCCGGGGTTCGCGCCGCTGTCCATCTCCAGCATCCCGTTCGTGCGGTTGCGCCACTCGAGCCGCATGGGCAGGCGCTTCGCGTGCGGGAAGCCGAGGCTGTACCCCAGCGCCTCGAGCTCGTCGCCGTTGCGCAGCGAGCGGTCGTCGCCCAGGTCAACGGTTCGTGCGCGCGACAGGAGCCCGTCTGTCTGCGGGATAGCCAACACGGCCATGTCGACCGTCTCGCGCGAGCCCAGCACGTGCACGGGGTACCGGGTCTCGTCCTCGCCGAGCGACAGGGAGACCCCCATCGTCGGGTGCGCGTCCTGCACGACGTGCGCGCACGTCACGGCGAACAGGGGCGTCCCGGGCGAGCCCTCCGCGAGCTTCTTCGTGAGCGACGGCCCCGGCTCGAGGTTGACAAACACGCAGGACCCCGTGCCCTCCTGCACGCTTCCGTTCCAGGGGGCGGTCTTGTCCACCTTTGTCGCGACGACGTGCAACTTGCCAACGACAGACATGCGTTTGTTGTTGTGGCAACACAATTTTTTGGGCGACGTCGGTCACCTCTTGCTTTGCGCCGCAAGTGAGCGTAGACACAAATCAAAACAACATGTTTGATTTTACTCATGCGTCCGCCTACACACCGACTTGCGAAATACCTCGACATGCCGCGTCAGTTTTTCATCAAGCTTCCTCTTCACCGCGTCGACGTGCTCTTCTAGGTCGCCCTCCTCGACCATGTCCGACACAAAGTTCAGGTGCTCTGGACGAAACCGACGCTGCTTAGCGATCAACGCCCTCCCCTCCTCGGTGCAGATCATCTGCGCCACCACCTCGTGGTGCATGCGATTGCGACCGTCTATCTCCATCAAAATGCGGTCCACGATGAGCGGATGATCGCGGTCCAGGGCGACGTGCAGGTCGCGCAGGTGGTGGACTCGTAGCGTCGAAATGTCCACGACGATGGCGTGGATGGGCTTCCCGTGTACCTTTGGCGGTGTTTTTTTGGTCGGGTCCGAGCAGTCGGGCTGCCACGCAATCAGCGCACTCGTCAGTATTGCAGCGAGGACGGAGTCCAGGTTGGGCCCTATGGGTGTGATCAGCAGGAACGTGGCGCCGTGCGAGTTCGTGTGCAGCCACAGGTTGTGGCGACTTTCGATCTTGACCTGAAAGTACTTTGGTGTCTTGTTGTCAACGGTGCCCAGATGCAGCCGCGGCGCATGGTCCCACTGTCCCTCGGGACATACCGATTGTACGTGGTCCATGATGCTTTCGCATCCCTTGACGCGGTCGTACATATCCACGATGTCGCCGCTGTGCATGTAGGCGCGCGCAATGTCGTACAGCGTCGTATTGCTGCACCCGCATTCGTCCCCATATTTGTGTAGGTTCAGTAGGTACGAGAGGCACACCAGGTGCATCGGCTGGACGCTGCTCTTGTCCATCAGCGAAGAGGACGCCTTATCGCGGCAAAAGCTGTGGAGCATTCGCTTGAGCGCGTGCATCTTGGCCTGGATGTACTCCGACGCTTCTGCCTCCCATCCGTCGCCCCGGTGCTGCATCATCGGCCACACGGTCGCGAGCGGCTCGCCGGGAACGTTGGGGTCGCACCGATGCTTCTTCTGCTTGGAGAGTGTACCGTAAAACTTCTTAACCTGCAGTACTTCAAGTTTTCCCTCCTTGATCCCTGCGGAACCATCGCCTCTGTTCCCGCCCAAGATGCACCACAGCGACTTTAGATGACCATTTACCGCGAGGCGTAGCATGGAGTGAACGACGAACACCTCCAGTGACACTGCGTGGTGCTCCCACTCGACGATCTGCTCGTGTGCCGCAAAGTCCGCGTCCGAATCGAGCTTCTCTCGAATGGCGGCACAGACGGGCGCCGACTTCTTGCCGTCGACGGGGGCATCGATCTTCAAAAACGAGCATTTGAGCGCCCTCGTCATGTGGCCAATGTTCGGAGGTACCTCGCTCCGCTGAGCCTTGGTGAGAAACGGCACGAACCGATTCCAAATATCGTTTTGGTGCTGTGCCAACCACACAGTCTGGTGCTGCTTGCAGCGAGACAGGGCCACGTTGACAAACGAGTTGTATTTGAGTGTGTCCTGCGGGTGGGTGTCAAACACAAAGGCGCAGAGGTTTTGGTAGGTGAGGTCAACTGTGATGGCGAGCCGCCGACCGTCCCCTTGCGACGCGTGGACGGACACGATCCGGGTGGAGCGATCCGACCGTCGCGTGTCGATTGGCGTGCCCTCTTGGCTATAGTGGTGCACACAGTACCACTCGCGCGACGTCTTCTGCTCGTCGCGCATGCGAACGTAGCCACCAAAGTCATTCGGTCGGTTCTCTCGCATGGAGGCGACATAGTCGTTATCCGCTAGCAGTTCCTCCCACTGCTGGTTGATGTGCGTCTGCAGAGCGCATGCGAGCGGGCTGGACTTGACGAGGGGCATCACCACAATGACGTCTTCGGGCAGCAAGTAAAGCCGTCGGACGTCCTGTCCCATCTGGCGCGCAATGCCCCCGGCGAGTTCCGTTGACTTTTCAATGCTTGTTTCATCGTTGCGCGAGGGAAGAGGCTCGTGCGTGATGATTTCGTAGGTCGGATCGAAGTCCTGGTGTACAGAGACCGGTATGGACAGCCCATGCTTCGCGTAGTTGTCGTGACCGACGACCGTACTGAACATGTCGACGAGTTTGTGCCCGCACCGACGCACCTCGTTCCCTTGTCGGATATCCACCCGCAGTCGACCCGGAATCGAGCTGGTTTTCATCATTCGCGCGAGCAGGCTATCGTCATATTCGATGCTCTGCAGCATGTCTCCGGTCACCACGAGGTCGCACTTCCGATCTCCGACAAGCCGCATGAATGTATCGTAGTAGGGCGCGTCGAACTTTGTGGCCTCGTCGATGCACACGAGCGCCTGGTCGCTGATATGGCCCCGTGCGCCCTTGAACCGAAATATGGGCGATGTACCATTGTCTGCAATCTGTCGGCACATTTTTTCAAAAATGTCACTGGGCCCCCCTGTCGTCTGAACCCACTGCGGCCACAGGAAAGAATCCCCTGTAGACACGAAGTAACGTACGGTGGTTTGGTCGTCAAATGCAACTTCAATGATATGGCACTTGTTGTAGTATATCTGTTCCGTAATTGTTGCACTCGTGCGCTCGCACAATTGCGTAAACTGGTCGTCGATTTCGCGACGCACGACCTCCTTGGCGGAGTGGGGCTTTGTCACTACAAACACCCACCGGTAGCCCCTCTCGGGCGCGGTGCACAGGTAGTCGTGGACCATTCCGTATGTTTTGCCGCTACCGGGGGGTTGTTGTATCACCGTGATCAGTGGCACTCGTGGGCTCTCTTGGCATGTGCCCACACAGTCGCCCGTCTTCTGGCGCTTAGCCATGCTGTGCATTGGTACACAACACGACCGAACGTCTCGGTGGTATAAAAAAAAAGTATAATGGTCCCGCGTTTTTCCACAGTCAGTCGAGTTTGGTCGCGCGTCCAGAACGGCTTCTGCGCACCCAAACTCAGCATCCACGCTGTGACAAAAAAAAGTCATTTGTTTTGTCGAGAAATATCTGCCTTGTACCAAACGAGCACGCCATGTTGCTCAACATCGACGGCCATGGCAGGTTCTGGATCATGTTCTTGGTGGCAAACTTTTCGCTGACTATCGTGTTCACGCTGCTGCGGGTCGGCATTATGACCGATGAACACTTTGTGATTTCGCCAGCGCGGCGCCCGAACCGGCTGGGCGATTCGATCTACATCTCGATCATGCACCAGAGCACCATTGGCGACTCGTCGATCGTCCCAAAGTCGGGCACCGCGATCACGCTCTCGGTGCTGCAGGCGTTCACCGTATTCCTGGTCTACGGTTTTGCGGTCTACGCACTCGTGTCCGCCGACCACTAAAAAATTCAGTTCTGTAAAACAAAGATGGACGACTTTGAAAAGGCTTGCAACAACATCGTCGGTGCGTATACGACCGCGGGCGCGTCGCCGCAACCGACGTTCGCGAGACGCTCCGATGTCTCCGCAGAGCGCACGACCTGGCGGCGCGCGGACTGGCTGTATCTGTCGTCGACCGCCGCGGGTCTGATGCTGATGTTCGTCGGCGCGTCCTAAACTGGCCGAATATGTCCCGTGTCGTAGCAAAGAAAGAGCCGATGGACGAACGCGTCGTTGCGGTGGTTTCGTCGACCCCGCACTCGCTACCCCACGCCCACCGCGCGTTTCGCAGCATCCTGTCGCAGACGCGCCCCCCCGACCAAATCCGGTGGCACCTGCCGCTTTTCTCGGTGCGGTTTCGGGTGGAGTACCCCGCGGTGCCCCCCTGGTTCGAGGAGTTCCGGGGCGCCATCCAGATCGTCCGCTGCGAGGACTTTGGGCCGGCGACAAAAACGATCCCGCTGGCGGGCACCTGCGCGCTGAGCGCCCACGACCGCGTGCTCGTGTTTGACGACGACACCGTGTACCCGCCGGGCGCGGTCGAGTCTCTGCTGTTGCAGGCGTCGGGGCGCCGAGTCGGGGTGGGCGTGCTGGGGCAGAGCTTTCGGTGGGTACCGTGGCAGTACGCGTGTCGGGGGGCGTTCTCGACCCCGCCGGGTCTGCACGAGGTCAACCGGGTCGACGTGATGCTGGGCAGCGAAATGGTTCTGTACCCCGCTGAGTTGTTCGCGCGCCAACGGGACACTCTGCTGCGGTACCAGCGACAGCACCCGCTTTTGTTTTTGAACGACGACCACCTGTACGCTGCGCTGGCCCACGAGATGTCAATCCCGCTCTACCTCGTGCCCTCGCCTGCGCGCCTCGGGCGCCACGACAACCGCGGTAAGCTCACGGGCACCAACCACCCAATGCGGCTGCAGCTGTGGATGATGGCCACCGGACGGCTCCCGCCGCCTGTTGCGGAGGTTGGCTCGATCGTCGCGCTCGCGCTGGTGCTGTGGTGGCTTAAACAAAGCACAAAAAAGTAGACGTGTCACCAAATGTACGACTGCGCGCTGGCGGTCTCGCTGCTCGCGTACTACGCGCTCGCGGTAGTCTCGTGGCGCGCTGGGCGGCCGAGACTGTCGCTCCTGCTGGCGTGCTTGTGCGCGTACGCGCTCCGCGAGACCGCCGAGACGACGCGCGGCAGCACCGTCGGCGAGTGGGACTTGTACTCGTCCAACCGCAGCCGCGGTACAAACATGCCCACCGTCGTGTCGCTCAACCGCATGCTCGCCTTGCTCCCGGCTGCACTGGTCTGCTTCGCAATCGCACCGGGTTGGTCCAAGAGCAGCTTCTCGCCCGAGGCCATGAGGCGGTGGGCGGTGCTCCACGCCAACGGCCAGCTCTTCGTGCAGCGGCTGCCGCTGCTACAATCGCGCGCAATTGTCCTTTCCGACCACACGCGTTGGAACCAAGACATGTTCCAGAACTTCTTTAACGTCGGGGACGATCCGTACTTTATCGTCACCAACGAAACCGCGACCGCGCTGGCGCCCTTGTTCCACGCCGAGATGATCCCGAGGCGACGGGAGAGACGACAGCGCTTCCCCGAGGCGAAGCGCCGCATCCGCGAGCGGCTGCTCTCACACGAGCGGATGCGCATGATCATCTACGCCGCGGGCAACGCGATGGGGTCGTCGCGTCGCCGCAACAGCTCGTTCCCTTTTCTACTGGCTTTTGCGTACGCCGTGCCGCTAATCGCGACGTTCACGGTCGGGGATCCCTACGACACGCGACACGGCAAGGCGCTGCCGTTTGCAGTGCTTGGCCGCGCCGTCATTCGGCCGCGCGGCGGTGAGAACCGCGCGACGGGCGTGTTCCAGCGGTCTCGCGCCATCCGTTGGCCCGAGCCGCTCCGCGACCACGAAGACTTTGACGCGTACTCCGAGCGGTGGGCACGCCGTGCCGCCGAGCTCGCACAAGCCGTCATGGAGGACAAGCAGCTAGCGACCGAGTGGTTGTGGACCGTTGCCCAGGCCCTCCGCGTTCGCGCCGACCGTCCCTGGGACCTCGGGCTGCCGTACGAGCTCTCCGCCCGAGGTATCGACGGTATCGCAAACTGGGCCGCGGAACTCCTCGCCGACGCAGTAACCTACCGCCTGCAGGCGGGCGAAAAGTACCAGTGAGCCTGGACCGAATGTACGACACACGCAGTATGTTCCCAGCAAACGCTTGAAGCTCCTAGCGCTTGGGCGGATTACCCCCAGAACCACCGATACTGCCCTCGTTCTTGCCTGATGGGCCCGAATACAATTCGCGGGTCCGCGATTTGTTTTTGGGATCTACTGTCCATTCAGTCATGGTCATTCCCTTTGGTTTATTTCCCGACGCAGGATAGACCCAGTGATTTTTGCGCTTGGGCGGATTACCCCCAGAACCACCGATACTGCCCTCATTCTTGCCTGATGGACCCGAATACAATTCGCGGGTCCGCGATTTGTTTTTGGGATCTACTGTCCATTCAGTCATGGTCATTCCCTTTGGTTTATTTCCCGACGCAGGATAGACCCAGTGATTTCTGCGCGGCGCGCCCGCAGCGATTTTCATTTCATCATACGTCCTGCGCACATTTTTGTATTCCATCGTACCCTTCTTTGGTGCTGGGGTAAACTTTCCTTTCTGAGGGTGAAGTCCGTGCCGCTTCAGTGCCTTGTTCCACATAAGCAAATGAGGATTGACCTTACCTTTCGCGGATGGACGCTTGTGGCGCTTGTGGCGCTTCTTTTGTGTTTGTACGGCGATTTGCATTTTATGAAGCCAACATTTTATATTTTCGTACAACCACCTCGTCGGGGGTTTTTGTTCTTGTTTGCCTCGGTGTGTCTAACTTGATCCTGCCCCTCAACGTTTTAACCACCGAACTTGACCATTACCGAGCGCCTCCGCAGTCCACATTTTGCCGTCGTTTCCGCGTTTGCGTTTCCCGACGAACTGCTTGGCGTGGAAAGGCGGCGACGGACGCTCCCGCAAGCGTTTGGTAACACGCGCCCGGGACTTACTTGGGCGCGATGGCGCGGGTTTTCTGAGGGTAGGGCTTGCGGATCCCATCAAGCCAGCAGCACTAAATTCATCAAAAAAGGCGTTGTCATCAGGGCTGTCAAAGTCAGGAATGTTGTCAAGATAGTTGTCGTCATCAAATTCCAGGGCGGGCAGATCTTTGAAGTTGTCAACGTCACTATCAATGACCCCCGCGATGTCATCGATGCCCGACGCGTTGTCTTCCAGGGAGGGCAGAGAGTCGAACGCAATGTCATCATCGATGTCCATATCAACATTATCAATGTCAATTGCGGCCATGGTATCTTCATCTGCGTTTGCGCGACGCGAACGGCGCGAGCGATGGCACATTTGGTAATTTGCGCCCTTGCAGGGACCTGCCCATTTGGGCACATTACGCTTCTTTGCATTTTTGCCTTTACCACACGTATCCCCTTTGCTACGGTGGTTCCTTCGGTCAGACGTGCAGCTGCTTTTGGTCACACTCAACCCTTTGGTACTGAGGTCAAGGGGAGAAAGAATAAAAAGCTGTATAGCAGAGAGTGCACCACGAGCGTACTTGGCTTTGTTAAACATGTGCTTGCACCCTGGCTCTCCGATTTTATCCCCGCTGCATAGCTTAACCTTTGCGTTCTGAATTTTTGTTTTTGTCCTAAGTGCATCCGCCTCGCTCCAGGCAGGTTGGCCTGTCGCTGGGAATTCGGCCATGATTTTAAGCACATTTGCAGTGCCGAGCGCCTGAATTTGCCACAGAATGTTTTTGGGCTGCACGAGCTTGCGGATGACCGGCTCTTGTTTTCCTTGGGAAGCCAACAGATCACGAATGTACATTGTGTACGTAAGAGTCAAGTCGGCCATTTGTTTTATTGATGCACCTATTTTTTTTTAGATCGCTTTCCAGGAGGCCCCGTCGGGGCCTGTTGGTAGTCTAATTCGTACTGAAGACGCTGCTTGTACTGTACGTAGCGAGGCCAAAAGTGCTTCTCGGGAACCACGACGAGACGGTACCGTCTCGACATTTCGTCCAAATTGGGACATCGCTGTTTCGCAAACGCCAGACATTCCTCTCGCGTCGCGACGCGAGAAAAATACTGCTCCATTGCGACGTTATCCTCAACCTCAAACACAGGCGCCTCCTGCTCACTGGCGGCTGCGGCGGCGGCGGACTGGGCCATGTCGTCGTTGCCCCGCTTCGTCATGCGTCCAAGCACCCCGTCCGCCGTCGACCAGGCCGCTTCGCTCGACGGGGAGAAAAACAATTCGTTAACCTTTGCAGCGCGGTTATCAGCCAGGTATTTGAACAGCATAAACCCCAACATGCCGCGCTCTGCCTTTGGATCCTTCATCACCAAATCGATGCTTTCGCGACAGGTGTGCATCATGGTCGCCTCCAGCGGCTCCATGTACGTCTGTGACGCCCCTTTATGTTGATGGTACTGAGATTCACCCATCGGCAAGTCGAGCGTAGGAGAGTAGCTGAAGACTTTGTCTTTTCCTTTCCTTTGGCACACAAGCGGGACCGGTGCATACGACGAAATCTTCGTGACCATCGAGGCCACAACCTCGCCTTCGTACTCGCCGTTGCGCCGAATGACGAACGACCAGAATTTCGGTCCGTACTTGTAGAAACCTTGCGCGCAGTGGAACGTTTCGCGGAAGTCACTCGCGTACCGGCTTTCGTGACCAACCAGTCGGGTAAGCTCGGCGAGGCGCCAGAGTTTAGGATCGTCTTCTCGGCCAGCGGCCACCGCGCAAAAGCGCGATTGTAGATACGGTTCCTCGGTGATCCTCGTAAGCTCGTTCGTAATCTGATCACGAGCCCATGACAAAGGGGCCGATGGCCGTACGTCGTCGCAGCACTGCTGTAAGATACCCGCCAAGACGGACCGCGACAAAACAACGGGGCTCGTATCGCTGCGGTCGTGGCCAAACTTAAAAGAACTGTCGTTGCAGCAAAACCACATCTCAAAGAAGCTTCTCTCGGCGTGCTCCATGCACTTATCCTCCTCCTTCAAGATGCAATGTTCTGTCTCGCGGTCTGCCCGTTTGAGACCGCCCCCCACAAAGAAGTCTTTCATCTCCTGTGTAACGCGGCGTGTCACCGCCTCATCGACGAGTTCAGCTGTGTAGGACCGCAGTTCGGCTGTGTAGGCATGCAACCTTCGCTCAAATGAAGCATTGCAGCCGTCAACCTCGCCGCGCAAGGAAGCGATGTGCTTGCTGGTGACGTCTTCCATCACCTGCTCCATCGTCTTCTCGTCGCTCGGTACTGGCTCGTATGAAATTGAGGTGCATACGGAAGCTGTTTTGTTATCCACGCGCGAATCCCCCACCGACTCCCGCAACACCATAGAAAGAGCAACTTCTCTGGTGTTGCTTTTTGCCGACGCCGAACCCGGGTCCGGAATATCCCAGAAGATGTTTTCGACTTCGCACGCCGCAATCAAATGGGCAAGCTTCTCCGGTCCAAAATGACGCACACAGGTTGGCTTGAAACACTGCAACGGCTGGTTATCTGGCGTGGGATCGTCGTGATCGCACTTGCCAACGTCGTTGCAGATGACCCCGTACTTCTTACAGTGAGCCTCGACACCGAATATAAGCTTGCACACCGCCTTCTGGTTGCACTCACTGTAACTTCCCTTGCCCGCGCGCTTAAGCGCCGACTTAATCCTCTGGTGCAACCCCTCCTCAAGGTATGCAGCGATGCCGTCGTCGTCGTTGTGTTCATTGCGCAGGTGGTTCCGCAACATGGTACCAAGGATCAAGCCGTCTGTCGCCATACGCAGCGTCCGGGCCGGTTCGTGGCGGGGGTGTAGAGGGCCGGCTGCGGGCTGGTGGCGCGGCGGTGATATTCAATAAGCAGAAAGTGACAAAAAAAGTGACAAAAAAAGTGACAAAAAAAAGTGACAAAAAAAAGTGACAAAAAAAAGTGACAAAAAAAGTGACGAAATTATGACATTGCTTAGATCTAGATCAGTGGTGTTGGCTATCAAAAAATGACAAAAAAAAGTGACAAAAAAGTGACAATAATTTTTTGTCACTTTTTGGGTGATGTGCCAACATGCGCACTGGCGCGCAGCAACCAAGCCGCGCACAACAGCCCTCGCGCACAACAGCCCTCGCGCAACCACCACCGCGCCCCCGGCATCGCCGATGTTGCAGACCAAGAAGCAAAAGCTCCCCGGCGATCTCAGCTGGGGCGACGTTGAGCAAATTGCCGACTTTGCCGGCAAGCTGATGGGAGGAGGTCGCGACCAAGATGGCGACATGCTTGAGTGCGACATGCTCCAGCGTGCGAAGTGCTACTTGCCCATCCTTACACCGAAGCCTGAACTGGGAGCGGTTGGCGATCTGAACCAGCTCATGCATGTCACCCGTGGGTTGCCGTTTGTCTACTCTGACCCCGAGTGCTACCTGTGCAAGGCCAGCGGAAAAGCCGGCGAAATGGCCACCTTTGAGTGCGAGGCGGCGGACACGCGCGGCGTCTTGGCGCCGGAAGGCAAACGACTCCCGCTAATTTACGAGGAACTTGGGTTTCGGAATGCTGCGAACGACGTGCACGGAGACGAACCTGGGGATGAAAAACCGCGATTTTCCATGACAAAGTTTACGGCGGAGCAGTGGAGGGACGATATTGTTCATCTCCTGTACGTCAAGTACTACAAAAAACCGGGGGAAGCAGTAGAGCGCTGTCGCGAATTTATGAGCGGCCATTACGGACCCGATCACTCGCTTGCCAAGGAAAAGCGCACGTACGAGGAGGCGATCGGTTTGATGGCGGACACCATTGTGAAGATTGTGGGACCGCTGAACGCGACCAGGCACTACGCGTGCCAGCGCTGCACGGTGCTTGGTATGCACTGGGGTCTCGACGAGCGGCGTTATGACAGTATCAAGAACCTGCCGGCGTGCGACGAGAGACACGGCAAACTTCTGGACGATGGCTACATGGTAGACAAGGACTACCAGGCGTACTGCAGCAGCAAGGGACACAAGCCCACTGCGGTGACCCCGCTATGCCCCTGTCACGCCACGAACGACGCGTTCATTTGCTTTGACAAGCCCGACATGTGGAAGAAGTCCAAACGTGAGGTGCGCATGCGCGTGGATTTTCAGCTCTTCCTGGCCGGTGTATCGATCGAATCCGACGACGACGTCGATAGCGATGATCCGGCGTATGAGTTTGACGAAGCCGCCGCCGAAGTCGGCGCCAGCGACGACGATATCGTCGTGTCTGATGACGACGAGCCGCCCCCGGCCTCGGCGGCGGACCCGGCCCGCGTCAAGCCGCTGTCCACCGACGGCCTGTACGTCACGGAGACGACCGACACATTCCCGGTGCACTTGATTGACGACGCCTTTGAGTTACGAACGGAGTCCAAGGACCACTTTGAGGAGGTCACCTTTGACGCGGTGAAACTCATCAACGTGATGGACGGTGTGAAGGTGACTACCGTGTCCGTTGCCGCCGAGCCCGAGGAATGGGCCTCCACCTCGTCGCTGGACGCCCTGGCGAGCGCGTTCCCGCAGTATATCGGCAATGCTGGTAATGAGGTTGCGATGTACGCCGTGTTCGAGCCGGAGGGGGCGGAGTTTGCGTTCCAGGACACCTTTGGTTTTAAGGGCAAGTATATACAGCTTGCAGTTGTCAGCCATCCGCCCGTGTTGTGTGTGGCGATCGACCCGCGGCAAGTGACGGTCCGTCAGATGCGCGACAAGGGCGCGCGGTTGCTGATGATTGCCGGCGCCAGCCTGGGGCCGCTGCTCGGGCTCGACTTTCGCGAAACGGACGGCACGGTACTGAACAGGACGTTTGTGTCCAAGCCCAACGACGACGACGACGCTGGCGCGCGCGTGTACGCCCTGGTGGCCCGGGCGGGTGGTGGGGGAACGCGTGCCGAGGAGCTGTTTTCGTACACCCCCGAACGCGAGGAGGTTGTCCTAGACCGCGAATGGTTGGTCGAGACCGCGAGCCGCGAGTTTGACAGGCGCACGTTATCGCTGGACTTTACGCCGCCTTCGCTGAAGCCCGGGGAAGTCCTCGGCGGATTTGCCGTCGGTATGTTCACGAACGAGCTCCCGCCCCCGCGTCCCAACGAAGGCCTGCCCACGCTGGAGCTCCGCGATGGCTTGGGTTCACTGAGTCCCGCGACCCTGACCGGTGCGGTTTGCTGGAGCCTGCTGTGACGGCGACAGGCATCGCACGCACAGGAATACAGTGAACCCGGCAGCGGAACCCGGCACCATTTGTAACACCGAGCCCTGGTCGAGGGCGAATGAATTTTCGCATTCTGCACAGCATCGCGTAGCCTCCTCCGTCTGTAGGAACGAGATTCGCCGCGGCATGTAGGCAGGCGCCGCGCCCATGACGCCCAGGCCAACCGCCGCAACCGTATAGTCCGGGAGCGACTTGGGCATTGTCCGGATGACAGACGCCCCTGCGGAGCGCGTGTCCATGCGCCGTCGCCGGCGGTACGACGCGTGCCTGTTCGCGCGGAAAAAAAAATCCGTCCCCTAAAGTTGCATGATCACGAGCTTGGTCGTGACCGCGCTGCTGCTCTTGGTCTTGTTCGTCGCCGGCAAAGTGAGCACGCTGCAGGCGGGCAGAAAAATGCGCGAGCGGACAAAACAGATCGCGACCGCGTGCCACCAGGACGCCAGCAAAGATACGGTGTGTGTCATACTCCACCTTGAAAACGAAGCCGACCTTCCCTATCTTGCCGCCGCGTGCTTCGAGAACAGCGAGTGTCCACAACGGGTCTTCCTGGCGGCGTCGGTGTCGGAGCACACGGGGGTGCATGCAAAGAACTTACTCCGCGGCCGCCTGGAGGCAGCCGGGCAGCCGGGAGTGCTCTCAGGCAACCTGCGGCTGACCGTTGCTTACACGCGCACCGACCGCGTGCAGCAGGCGTTTGACGATTGTTATCGAAACGAGAGCGTGCTGCTGGTCGTGCAGGGCCGGGCCGTGTTCCAGCCCGACTTCGACTCAAAACTACTCGGTGTGCTGCGCCAGCATCCCGGCTGCGTTTTTACACAGTTTCCGCCCCAGGCCGCGCACCAGACGGCAGGCTACCCGTGCGTGCGGCTGTCGGCGCACGGCGCAAACGCGGCGGTGCAGGTTCAGCACTTTCGTCGGAAAACGATGCACCCCGTACCTGTCGCGTTGCCCTCGCACCAAGTGATGGCGTGCACGCGCGACCTGGTCGCGTCGCTGGATCTTTTGGTCTGGGCAGGTTCCAGTGTATGCGAGGAAGCGGCGCGCTTCGCGGCCTCGGGGATTCCCGTGCTGTCCGTCTCCGAACCGTTGGTCCTGCTGCCGACGACGGACGCGTTTTCGGGCAAAGGCTTCGTGCTGTCTTGCCCCAAACCGCTGTGCTCTGCCGGCGACGGTATCGCCCGCGGTTTACTGCAGGTGGGACTGAGTGCGGATGTGACAGAGATGGAGGCCGTCCTAAAGATGGGGTCGCTGCGGCGGTACAACGATTTGGTTCACACGATGCAGCGCCAGCTCGCTTCGACGGAGCCTCAGGCGTCGGATGAGGCGCGCCAGCCTCCCTCGCGCGAGTGATACACGCCAGCCGTGACCACGCGCATGTCCCAGCCGCCCCGTCCGATCACTTGTGAGACCACACCCGGGCCCGTGGTCTCCAGTACATCCTCGTCGCTCCAGGCGGCTGTCCGCGCCAGCCGCGCACGGCAGCGGCGGACCACCTCCTCCAGCACACCGCGCAGCAGCCGGCTGCCGGCCGGGACCGCCATCGCGTAGTTGGCGACCTGTTCCTGCGGCGGGAAGAACCCGTCGCGCTCGCGGAACCAGATGCCGTCGGTCGGAGGGTCGACGAACGCGTCGCTGTCGTTGACCGTGGCGTCCAGGTCTAGGTAGACCCCGCCGTAGACGTACAACAGCGCGTACCGCCCAATGTCGGCCTGGCAGACCTTGCGCGGGCAGCGGGCGAATACTTTATCCAACCCAACCACGGCCAGCGCCGCCTGCTGCACGGCGACCACCGTCCCCGCTCGCCCGTGGACCGTGGCCTGCAGCGGGCGTAGCTGGCGAGTGTTGTGATGTACCGTGACCCGCAACGCGGGGGGAACCGGGCCCCTGTCCCACAGCCCCCATACGAAGTGCAGCTGCTGTTCGCACGGACGGCGCGGGCGCGCGCTCATTGTCCGAAAAAGCGCCTGTTTGGCGCGCATGCAGCCAGGCACCGCGCGACAGAGCTGGTTACACAGCATCAGCGCGGCGGCGAGCGCGGCGGCGAGCGCGGCGGCGAGCACCAGGACAATCGCTTGCATTTTTTACGGCTATCATTTATTCTTTGGGTTTCAGGCCGGCCTGTGCGTAGCCCGCGTATATCTTAGCAAGAACCGGACGACAGCGCACCGCCGCTGGGATCAACTCGCTCGCGTTTGCCGGCAAGTCCGTAAAGACTGCGTAACTCTCAAACAGCACCGTGCTCGTGTACAGAATCGCGTTGCAGAGCTGCACGACATGTTCCGAAGGGACCTCCGACTCGTGGACCAGCGCCTCGTACATCATTTTTTCGACCACGCGCCGTGCATTTTGCTCGCCGTCCTCGTAGATATAGCACAGGTTGCGGAACCGTCGCATGTTGAACAGCAGAGTACCGTTGCCCGTCCACTCCGCCTCGATAATAGATGACATGCACACGGAGTCGTCGTCGTCCAGTTTGCGCAACAGACTTGCGACATAACGAATCGTAAACAGCAGGTCGTGAACAATGCTGGACGAAGCGTTCTCCAGTGTGTCCTCGGACTGCAGCTTACGTCGACGGACGCCCTCGTGGATCGACGCAATGTCGTCCGACATACACTTCCTCTTCAGGCGCCGGCTGTGCCGTCCATCGTGCTTGCTCCAAAAGTCCATCAGCAGCACGCGCATGCTGCGGTCGCTCAGTGGCACGTTGAACACGCCCGTGTTCATTGAGTGCGACCGCAGGTAGCGGACGAGCTGCGCGGTGTTCACCCGCAGCAGCCGCCCTGCGTGCAAAATCACGCTCGCATTCGAGGGATGCGTGCGCTCGGCAGTGGCCGGGCACGTAAAAAAGCACCGCCACCACCGCTGAATTGTCGACGCGGCGGCGGTAAATCGCATCAACGGCGGTGGGAATATTCAATGCATGGTCGGGACTGCTTTTGTCAAAAAAAAAAGATTGGAGTTTTAACAATCGACAAAATTTGTCACAAATGTATTGGGCAAGAATTGCAGACGTGTTTACCATGGTCGCCCTGTACCTTGCTTGCCTAATTGTTCTACTTGGCATTGCCGCCTGTAGAATTATCGGCATGTGTCGCGCGGCTTCCACGCTTCCCCGGCAGCTGCGGTACCACAAACATCGAATCCTCGTCGTCACGCACGACGGTGGATTTATGGACGCAGTGTTTGTCACGCGGGCTCGGCAAAACTTGTTTTTCCCGGGGCCCACAACCGTGCTGGTGACATCTCAATGCCGGCCCTTGCTGAACATGTTTTGCAAGACGATCGATCCACCGGTGGATTTTGTGTGGCGAGGCACACAGGCGGTCAATCAGCTCGTTGCCAAATATCGCGCGGGCCACAGTCTTTGCATTTTTCTCGGACGCAACGCGACGTCAACGGGTCTTTACTGGCTCTCTAAGCATGTCCTACCGAGTGAATTTACCGCTCTGTCCCTGACATATTGCAAAAACAGCACAGCATGGGACCAAAACGCGCTGTCGATGCTCGCACACGACGTCGAGGTAAAACCTTTGATGTGGACCATGAAGGTGCCAAGCGTGCAAACCGCCCCGCGCGAGTTTGTGCGCGCGGTCAGAGACGACTTATACCAGAGGAGCCGGCGGTGCGAAGGTGGCACCGGCGACAACTAAAAAATATTTCTGTCAATCAATGGCGAACGTCCGTGTCGTGTTGATTTGCACGGTCGCAATTGTCGCTGTCGTCGCGGCGCTCGTGCTTGTTTCCCACAGAGGGCTCCTGGGCAGCAACTTTGACACACGGAAAGATTTAGAGCTCCACGATGGGTTGAATAGCGTTATCAACACAAGTTATGTGAAAGAATACAACGCATTTTTTAGTCCGTGTCAAACTCAGAACGCCCTGCTCGACTACGATCATTTGCAGTACATCCCTTGGGTCTTGTACAAGACCGGTCCCCTGCCTTACGAGCACGAGCTCATGGCGTCGCGACGCAAGGAGTGGGAGGACCTTTCCATCAAGATAGAGTACTTCACGGACGACGCGATGCACGCGTTCATCGCCAATAACTTCGAGCCGGCTGTGCTGCGGGCGCTCGACACGTTGAAGCCGATGGCGTACAAGGCGGACCTGCTCAGATACTGTCTGCTGTACAAGCATGGTGGTATCTACTCCGACCTCAGTCAAAAGTTTCTGGTGCCGTTGGAATCGCTCGTGGACCCACACGACGAGCTCGTGCTCACAATGGACCGGACTGTTCGGAAATCTAGCATCCAGCCCGTCCAAATCAACTTTATGGCCGCGCGCCCAGGCAGCGCGCTTATGCTGGCGGCGATCGACAAAATTGTACACAATGTAGAGACAAGGAGCTACAATTCGAGCGATTTGGACGTGACCGGTCCGGTCATGTTTGGAAAACTGTTTGCAAAGATGAAATGTAGTGCTCGGATCGACCTATACCAAAGCGACGGCAGCACGATTGTGGACGCACGCACCGGCGCACCCGCGATTTCGATGTACCGCCCCGACCACCGTCAAGTGCTGAAGACCAAAAAGAAGTGCGCTTACAAGGATCTTTGGGATCGGCGCCAAATCTACCGGACGGACGACCCGCCGCGTGCGCCCATCGCAGAAGCGATCCGTGCCGTAAAAAAATGGGAGCCCGTCACAGAAAGATTTCAAGCTCTGAGGAAGCGAGCGGAGTTGGCGACGCACACGCTCGCGTCAGCGGCTGCTTTAGTGTAGTCCACCGAAAATCCCACATCCTCAAGCATCCCGAGCTCGACTCGCGACAGGAAGTTTGAGCTGTTGAGGTACCCCGTAATCAGCAACGACCGGTATTCTTCTTCCTCGACGTGCACGCCGGCGGTCCCCGCCCCGCCGTCGTTTTCAAGAAAAACAACTGCTTGCTCGGAGTGACCGCACGAGGCCCGCAGGCGGTTCATTTCACGAATCCCGTTCGGGCCAGTGTAGGAAAAAGTGTTTGAATCGCAGTAGGCCAAGGACGCGTCGGAGACGCACACGATTCCCAAGATGTGCAAGACCTCGTGCAAGAGAATGGAAACGTACGCCGGTTCCGGTGCGCCGTTGAACAGGAAGGTTTGCCCGACCACGCTTGTGCCCAGATTCACATAGTTGCCCGACGCGTTCACTTGGGTGGTCGGCCCTGTGCGCCAAGCCTCGCCTAAAACTCCCTCGCCAAGGTCTGCCTCTCGGAGGTTTACACTGATTTCCTGCGGGGCGCCCTCCGGTGAACTCAACACGGCACGCTCAATAATCGTTTTTGCCTGCTGCGCCGCCGCCGACAGGGCCTTGCTCGGAACACCGTCGAAAACAAAGTTTAGCCTGAAATACGAGAGGGGGGATTCGCTGTCGCTATTCCCGCTGGGGGATTCGCTGTCGCTATTCCCGCTGTTACTACCCTTGCTATCGTCTTTATTGCGCGTAACCGACACCACCACTATCACAACGACCGTTGCGACTGCGACCAACGCCGCCAGCCAAGCCCACAACATTCCGTTTTCAATGGGAGATAAAATACGCGTTTTTTTTTGGCAGCCGATGGTGGCGGCCAAAACAAATGCACTGGGTGGCGGTGGTTGCAGCGGTGTCGGTATGCATACTCGTGCTGCTACTCGGCGTGTGCTTGCTCGGCGTGGGGCGTTTAACGATAAACTACAACTGCGACTACTGCCTCGGGCTTAAGTACGCGCTGCAAAGCGTTGTGCGTAAGAACATGACACAGTTGACGCCCGGGCTGCAGGTTGACCTCAAGGTTGTTATTGCGGCGGGGCACATGCCGTGGCACGATGAGTTGCCCCCGTCGAACGCAGAGGTTCCCAAGACCATCCTCGTGACCTACAAAAGCCGTCACGCATTGCCGCATAACGTGCTACCGAGGCTGCAGCAACTAAACCCCGAGTTTTTGCTGACGTTCATGGGGGACGACGACGCCGTTCGTTTTTTGGAACGCGAGTACACACCCTGGCACGCAGAACGCTTCCGCGAGACGCCCGACGGACCCATCAAAGCCGACTGGCTTCGGCTGCTGTACCTCGTCAAGCACGGCGGGTACTACTGCGACGCGGACATGATCCCCACAGCCCCTCTGCCTGTGTGCGAGAGCGGGGGGATTCTGGTCCCTTATGACGGACGGTCATCGGATCGAAATTTGTTGAACCCGTGTTTTATTGGCGCGGCTCCGCGGCACCCAGTTATGCACAACTGCGTCCGGCTGGCTGAATATGTGTTTCGCCACAACCCGTACACATACTGGGGGCACTCAATTGTTCACCTGTTGTCGTTCGTAAACTTCAAGATGAACTTTCCGATCCCGCGTCGGTTGGTCGAACAGTGGCCGGTGCGGTGGCACAGCAGAGACAATCAAATTACATCTGTGGATAGATCCGTGGTGTTTTTTGAATCGCGAGACCCCCGGTACAATCAGCAAACACATAAGTATACGTCCTGTCAGTAATTGAAATTGTTGCAATACACAAAAAAGCAACATGGTGCATTTTTCTCTAAACTCGGAAGAAATCGAAAGTCGTGATGTACAGCGCGCATTTGAGGGCGACAACCGCGAAACGAAGCTGTATCTGTTGACCCTGGTCGCCACTTTTATCTCCGTGGTCGCGGTCGGGTTGATGGTGCGCGCTCTTGTACCAATCACCGCCCCTGTGGCACTGTACGCGTCGCTTCTGTTTGGCGTGGCCATCGGGGCCTCGTTCTTGCACGCCAGGTTTTTTGGTAAACGCTACCCCTTACAAGAGAACAACTTGCGCGGGCTGGTGTTGCGGGCCCGAGCAAGCACCAATCCCGCGACTTTGCTAACCCCGACAACGACTATCGGTGTAGAATCGTCAAAATATTTGGCCAGCATAAAGGACAACCTCGAGGTCAGCATACTGCCAGAAAGGGCGCACGCATTTCCGACAACCGGTGACCTGCCATCGGTCCCATCCGTTGATTTTGGGGTTGACTGCGAGTCTGAGGACTGCATGGACATGGGGAGAAAATGGCTAGATCTAGTTAACGGTCGTTCTCCCCCGGACACAAATTTCGCCGTGCAGGTGCAGGCGCCGGAAACATTTCCTTCATTCGCGGCCGTCGCGGTCGTAAAATCTCCAACGGAGCTGAACAATAAGATGAATGAACTACGCCAACGTTACACATCCGAAACATATGTTCTTGTGTTGTTTGCAGAATCGATTTCCGAGGCCAAGTATGGCGCGCTCACATTTCACAGCTACCGACCAATCGGTGACGGTGACGTCTAAAAATTTTCTGACGGTACGAGAAAGCAACATGGTGTTGACAGACACATCGCAAATTTTGCAGTCGATCGACTTTGATCTGCTGGACACCCTGTTCCAAAAACATTTGAACGATGTACCGACAAAACGCAAGGCGGCGCCCACCAAGCGCAAGGCGGCGCCCACCAAGCGCAAGGCGGCGCCCACCAAGCGCGCAACGGCGCCCGCCAAGCGCGCGACGGCGCCCACCAAGCGCAAGGCGGCGCCCGCCAAGCGCGCGACGGCGCCCACCAAGCGCAAGGCGGCGCCTGTGAAATGTGTCTAAAACGCGTTCACGCTGCTAGCATGAGACTAGGGTAATCAGAACTTATTATTGTGAGTATATCACATTTTAGCCTGGACAGGCGTAGGGTTTTGTGGCGCGTAAACCGAAAAAGTTTCAAATACACATTCTTTTTGAATACCTCAATTGCCAGAAGCCACACAAAATACATTACACTGCAACAGGCTTCTGCGAGCGCCGCGCGTTGATGACGACGTACTCCTTTGGTGGGTGGCTGACCTGTCCACCCATATCAATTTGTTGCTCCGTGCTGTCTGGCTCTAAGAACCGATCGGCAACCTTGTTGCACAGACAAGGCCAATGTGTTCCAAGACGCTGCTGCAATTCCACCATAGATTCGCTCCATGGCAGCGCGGTATGCGGGGACCCATTGCTTCCGGAGGGCACAGCAGGTGAGATAGGGGCGTCCTTCGCCCGCATGATGTTCGCAATGACATTATGAGCGTCACTCGTTATTGTTAAGTTCTTAAGTGTAGCCTGTCGGCGCGTCTTGACCGGTCGAAAGGCGTAAAGAGCAAAATTTTTGGTGTTACGGCCGCGGTTTCGAGAGAGCCCCCAAGCGTTATGAATCTCGGTCGCGAGTTTGGTAAGCAGGTCCAAGGTGATGGGTTTCTCGTGTCCGGTGATACCCTTCGCATGAACAATCTCTTTCATCTTATCGTTTAGCATCGATGGCTCGTGGCCGTTGCGCACCGATGTGACGATCATAGCCATGCGGCAAACACTCCCGGCCTGCTGTAGGTATTTACCCGAGTTGCAGTCGTGTGTCGCTTGTAGGATACTGTCATCAGAAGCGATAGAAGGGTACATTGCGGGGGCATCGGCCTTGTTCAAGCCAAGGCTGTTACGAAGGTCGAGCGCTAGTGCGTTTCCCGTCTGAGCGCGGTACTGCCTCCGCAATCCGTGCTCGTCGCTGTTTCCAAGACGATCAAAATCGTCTTTGGTACAAAGTATGTACGGCGACTGCCCACCAAGCTTGTCCTTGTGGCATCCAGTCACCCGCCCGGCAGGCTGGTCGACGCCGTTCTCAGCAGACCGCCGGCCGTTCATCATAATCATATGGGTCGGGACGCGCGTTTCAGTGACAAAGCTGCGGCCACGCGCGGCAGACGGACCCAACACAACGACAAGCTTTCCAGGCGGACACTTGCTGAGCGCGCCGTATGCGCTGCCGGCATAAATGGCTTGTGTACTGCCAGACGTGTGGCTTAGATAGAACTTCGAGTCCTTGTTCTCACCGTTGACCGTCAGGATCGCAATGTTTTTCCCCGCCTCTCGCGCGCGGTGGTGCAGTATGTACGCGACCTCCTTCATCGTTGGCTGCTTGGCCCTGCGGCTTGCAATTTCCGCTATAATCTGCTGAATCGTGTCATACGGCTGGGTGGGCGAGTTGACCATCGCTGTGAGCGACACCAACATAGTTGCCTGACCCCTCTCGTCCTCCAGAAACTTATCGACAAATTTGTACATAGCACTTTCTTTGTTTGTCCCCATGTCTTTCGTCAAACCAAGAATGTAATCGCCCACCCGCGCGTTTTGGAACTCGCGCGGCAATGCCGCGAGTGGAGGCAGATGGCCTACATCCGGAATCGGCCGAATATCTCCCAGACCGACGTATTTTGTTTCATCAGGCTCCGCCCGAATCGTTCCGTCAACCCACTCGTCAGAGAAGCCGAGGGCTGGGGCAGTGATTCGTTGCGTTTTGAAATAGTCAAAAACAGCCTCAGGCGTCGCCGTGCACCCGTGGACTTTGGTGACGCGACTGCAGATCTTGTTGCGCTCCTCCTCGCACTGTTTCGACATCATCGCCGTGGTGCCCTCGCCAGGCATCGTGCGGATTGTGTCGTCGATTTCGTCGATAAAAAAGTGAACAGAGCCAGGCAGGAATTTTTCGACATGGGTGACAATATTCGCATGACGTTTAAAGCCGTTTACATCACTGCTGTCGACTACCACAAGCATGCGATTCTGGAACTGAATCAACTTCGCATGGCAAAGTGACCTGTCTGTTATGTCCTTTCCGTGGCAGATATCAACGATCGCCGCGTACTCTGGACCTAGGCGCGCCACAGTGTCCTTCAGTTTTTCGACCGTCTCAGAGGCAAGCTCGTTGTTCGTGGTAGAGATAAGCATCACACGGCATGCCGTGAAAGCGGCTAGGGTAATACATGTCGACGTGATGATGTTGGTGGCACCAATCTGGGTCAGAGAACCACGAGTCTCATCCCATTTGACCGCAAACAGGCTGCCACCGTTGACAACGATGTTCATTTGTTGGTGGTATTTCCAGACCGGTTTGGCGCTTGGGTTGCGGATCGGGCGTTCGCTCGTCCACTCAAGCTCCTCGAATTTGCCGACCAGGATAGGTACAAAAGTCCCAATGTCCATTTGTCGTGGCCAGGTGGTCGCGGAGGTATCCTCCTCGTCACTGTCATCGTCAGATTGCTGCCCAGCCATGTTAGAGTAGTCGCGCTTTCGGGAATCGGCCAGTTCTTGCTGAGCCTGCGCAGTTGCTTCCTGAGCCTGCGCAGTTTCTTGCTGAGCCTGCGCAGCTGCTTGCTGATAATGCGCCACCTGCAGCTCCAACTCGGCACGCGTCGGACTTTGCTGACGACCGTTTGGTGCCACCGTGAGCTGCATCGGCGAGATGTTCATCACCGCTTTGTTGCTTGCCATGTCTGTTGTGAGATGACGGGCGCGAGGGGACTCTTATTTTGCGCGGCCACTCCGAATGAAAAAGTGACAAAAAGCACTTGTCACTTTTTTTGTCACTTTTTTTGTCACTTTTTTTGTCACTTTTTTTGTCACTTTTTTTGTCACTTTTTGCGACTGCTATTTTTCTTTACGTACGACAGGTCACACCCCTCGTAAAACGCACAAGCATACGCACAGCTCTGCGATGGACGATGCCTCGAAGGTCTCTGGTGCAAATGCCCTTGCTACCACAGCCGGTTACCCCCTTCCTGCTTACGCGCCGCAACCGCTTCCTCCGACTTACCAGGATTGGATCATCCAGGAGGGTGCCCGCACCCAGACACAGATGCACGCTATGGTAACGCAGGTAAACAAGCTCCAGGCAACAGTCGATAAGATGTGCCACGGTGCGGCGGCCGATGTACAAGACGACGACGACGAGCTTGCAGCAGTGAAGAAGCAACTGCTGAAGATCAAGGCAGAAAACGACGGCTTGCGTGAGTCCGAAGATGCCGCAAAGGAAGAAGCACGCCAACTCCTCGAGAAGACGAAGGGTTTGGAGCAGGCGAAGAAGGACCTGCGGAGGGGTAACGACGAACTACGCCGGGCAAACGAGGACTTACGGGAAGCCAAGGATGGCCTTTGTGTTTCCAATGGTCAGCTGGCACGCGCCAGGAAGAATGCGGAATCCAAGCTAGGCGAGCTGGAGTCCGCGAACAAGTGCCTGCGTGAGGCAGCAGTGCGCGGTCCCAACGGGAGTGCAAAAGAACTTGCGGCCTTGCGGGCGGCCGTTGCTGAGCTCAGGCGGGAGCGCGACCAAGCGTTTGTCATTCAGAAACAGTTGGACAACGAGCGCCACGCAGCCACTGAGGAGTGCCACACCCTGCGTGAGCAGCTTGCGTGTAGCGCACACACGGAAATGGCTCCGGGAAGCACGGATTGTCACCACGGCAAGAAGACGAACAAAAAACGGAATTCGAAGAAACAGTCCAAGTGTGAACCGAAACACGATGTTTTCTACATGCAGCTACAGGCGGAAAACTCGCGGTTGGAAGAGTGCGCCAGTGCCGACCGCAAACGCACTGTTGAGCTTGAAGCAGAGCTTATGTGCATGCGCGCGGGGCACGAACAACCGACCAAACACCAAGTCGCGACAAAAACGTTCCGTGAAGCAAAGGGACTTGCGGAGGACAGAGAGGCGTTTGCGCAGTTCTGCACCAAGCTCCGTACGGCGGAAAAATTCCACATCCACAAGTTCCGCGCACACCGGTTTCCGATCGACCAACGCCTGATCGGTCTCAAGCAGGAACACGAGGATGCAATGATAGTCGTGACCAGTCTTTTGAAGCAAAATTTTCACGTGAGCCCGGATATGAAGTACCGCATTGACACGCGTCTCACCAACCTGGTGGGCTTGCTGCGGCGCTGCGGATGGAAGCTTGATGCAGGAGAGCACGAGCACTTTGATGCCACGGAACACGAGCGCAGCAACGTGATTGAGGAAACTTTGCACTTGCTGGACTTGGCGAAGCAGCGCGTTACGTTTGAATTTTTCTCCGGTGCGGACCAGGACAGCGTGCAATGCCACCCGGCTGAGTACTTCCGTGTCGTACTCGGCTATGTGACGCGCGAAGAAAAGTGTGTCAGTGAGGTCCAGCGGGCATTAGCGGAGATTAATGCGCATTTGAATCTGGTCAACAAGGACGGGAAATTTTCGATGAAACAGGTGTCCTGAGTGGTGCGCGTTTCGTTTCTGATGCATACTGTAATAAAATCGAAACAACACTAAACAAGCGATGGACATTCAATTTAACGACACTGGTTCAATCCAGTACACGGGCACACTCAGCAAGCCTCCTGTGGATTTGGGAGAACTGGTCGACGTCAGCATGCAAGAGGAGCCCCCCCCGGACACCGTGGAACAATCACAGGTCGCAATTGCCCCCGTAAAAAAGGCGCGCTCGCCCAAGCGCCCTACGCGGGCAAAAATTAACCGCAAGCCGGTGTCGCTATGCTAGCGCTAGTTGTATTGATACGACCAGAAACTCACAATGGCCACAAACGCAACAAGCACAAAGAACGTTAGAATTTTCAACGAGAGTGTTATTTTTTGCTTGCAGCCAAGCAACCCTCGCGTCGGCGAGACGCTCGTGCAGAGATTTACAGCCGCGGTATTGTGCGTCCTCTGCAGGGCCTCTAGGTAAGGTGTAAATTTAGACGCCACGTCTTGCGAAAGTGGCGTGACTGTTACAGCTAGGGTCGTTGCCACAACCGTTTGAATTTGCGTGTCGTGTGACCAGCATCGGACATTTTTGTTTGTGTCGCCAAGCAGCTTGCAGTAGCCGGTGGGCGGGCGGAACGACAAATCGTTCATGAAATTTAAGCAGCAGTTTACCGCCTCGGTTGTGTCGGACGCATGCGATGCGTTTACGGAGCACGCAGCGTTACTGCTTACGTTGCAGTTAAACGAAGCGTTCTTGTCCGACGGAATTATGGCGTCGGTGTACGGACCTTGTGTGCCAAATATTGTGTTGTGGACTCCGGCCACCCCAAAGCCGTTACAAAGGCCTTCTTCGGCGGATATGAAGTAGTCAAACCGTTTATATGCGATTTGCACGCTCATATAAGTGCAGTTTGGGTTGATTCCCGGATTTAGGTCCTGCGGCAACCACGAAACCCGTTTGTTACTTTCTGCCCAGATGATGACGGTGGCCACCGTATCGCGCGGAAAGGATATTGTTACGAAGTTGTCGGCGCTGTCGGCGCTGTACTCGAACTTCCACGTCGTAATGAAATTATCTTGGAGCTTTGTATGCGATCCGTCAAACTGGACCGACGCACTCAGAGCGCCCGTCCACCTGGCGTATGCAGTGCAAGTCGTCTTGTTGTGAATTTGAATCGAGGACCCCGACATTGATTTTTCGCTACATAGTTTTACATCGTGCTCTTTTTTTTCGCAATTTGTTTATTGTTCTACTCAGTGGGGCTACTCGATTTACCGGTCGTATTTTTTGTCGCCAAAAGCTTGCACTGTTTTGTAAAAAATGACAGCAAGGTACATTGCCGCTGTTACCGCTCTCGTCGCACTGGCGCTGGCACCGGCTGTAGTATATTGGTATGCGGTTTGGATGCAATCGACGTTGCGCCGGATGGCCGTGAGCACGATCGCGACATTAAACGAATACGGCGTACATTACTGGGCCGACTACGGCACGCTGCTTGGCATTGTGCGCGACGACGACATCATACTGTCCGATTTTGACGTTGATATTTGCATCGCCGATGACAGAGCGACCCACGGTTTGATCAACGGGCCGGTCCGTCGGCGGTTGGAGTCACTCGGGTGTTCGCTTGAACGGGTGAACCCTCGTATGTACCGCGTGTATCTGTTCCGCAAGTGGCACGGGTTCCGATTGCACGCGGATCTGTACCTGACCGAGCGACGGGGCGACACAATAGTGGGGCCAAACGGGCCCAACAGCGACATTGCAAGCTCCTTGGTGGGCACACCTCGGGTGTTCAAATGGCGGCGGTGTGGACTGGACGTCAAGGTGCCAGAAAGAGTGCACGAAACGCTGGTGTGGCGGTACGGGCGCGACTACACCACCCCGAGGCCTTTTTTCAAGGGTCGTGACTCGTAACTATTCGCATTTGTCGCCAAAAAAAAGAGACGCCACTACAAATGAAAGGCGCCAATCTAGTTTTGGCCATCGAGACCTACGCGCTCGCGGTAATCGGCGGGTTGTACCCTATGTACAGCGAAACTCGCGCTTCCGTTTTGCTCCCGGTGGCTGTCGTGGTGGCCGCGGTGTCGGTTGTGATCCTGAGTCTCGGCGAAAGATACAACACTGCCGCCGGGGCCCTTCTGGTCGGCGTTCCTGCCGTCGCGGTCCTTCTGGTCTGGTACAATCAGATGTACAAGTTCACGTTGTTGGTATTCTTCGTTTTTCTATGGTTCATCACCTCGATCGAATTTGCTTTTGACGTGGATGCCTGCCACTCGGAAGGTTTTCTGGACGACCTGTTATTCAAGCCCGATTGCCAGTTCAAATTTGTAAAGCTCGACATCCTACTAAAGAACGGTCTTTACATCGGGCTGCTGTTGGTTTCATGGGCGGCGACCAGGCGCGGGGTCTAGCGTGCGTAAGAGCAGTACGTGAACTCGATTTTTTCCTCGTAGTTGCCGTCCACCGTGTCCTGGTACGAGCGTGCGATCTGGTTGAGCTGTTCCGCCCCCTTCAGCTTCTCGAGCGTCCGCCCAGGCCCGATTGCCTCAGTGTCCGGCACGAGTTGGGTAAACAGCGACAGTAGGTAGGAGCCCAGCTCCTCGCCGCTCATGCTGCTCGGCACGCTGTTTCGCTTGATTTGGAAAATCAGCATTTGGCCGTGGTGGTCGTGTATCAGCGTCCCCGTGCGAGCGAGGATGTCGCAAATGTGCTCCTCGGTCACCTTGAGGCGGCGCGAGGCCTCGTCCATCTCCTTTTTTTTATCGGCTTTAACAACGGCTAGGCGCTTGTGCACGCCGTACAGGTCGGCGACGATGCAACTCTCGTCGGTGGTGAACGGCGCCTTCTCAGCCTTGTTGCACGTCTTTGTGGATAGCTTGACTTCCGGCTTGCTCTGCGTGAAGTTGGTTTTCATTTTGTCTTGAACGACGGACGTGAGCACCTGTGACGTGCGCGCGGCCTCGCCGTTGGCTTTCATCTGCGCGCCGCGCAGCGAAAGATCGTCGGGGCCGAGCGACCGCACAATGTCCATGATACCCACGCCGGTCGGAGGCATGCGGCGTTTGGATTGCACAACAGACAATTGCACGCGTACCCCGGCCACGTCGCACCAGCAAAGCTCTACCGCGTGCGCCAGCATTATCCCGAGAACCTGCTCGCGAAGGAACCGCGACGCCTTGCCGAGCTGCGAAAGCGCGTCCGCAAATTTGGTCTTGGTCGACTCGACGGTCGCCTTGTCTTCGGCGTAGCGCGCGAGTACCTGTTGCTCGGATTGCGTGAGGCCCATCGGTAGTGAGTTTTTTCTGTGCGCCCGCAATTTCGGGCCGACAAATTAAGCGAACGTGAAAAAAAACGATTTTTGCAAGGTCATTCACCAATCCAAGTCCCCGAATGTCAGCTCGCGTTTTGTCTTGTCGTCCGCGTCCGACGGAGCCACGTTCATCTTTGCGTACTCGCCCACTCGCTTTTCGAAGAAGTTAGTCTTGCCCTGCAAACTGATCAGCTCCATGTACTGCAGAGGGTTCTTGCGATGGAATATTTTTTCGACGCCGTCCAGGTTGCTCAGCATGTGGTCGGCCACAAACTCGACGTACTGACACATCAGGTCGGCGTTGAGACCGAGGATGCCGTTTCGCAGACACTCCCGCACAAAACGCTGCTCGATTGCGACGCTCTCCCGTACAATGTCGTAGACGCGCTCCGACGGCAGTTTCTCACAGTCGCGGTTGTACAACCATATCGCAAAGTCGCGGTGCATCCCTTCGTCGCGCGCGATGAGCTCGTTGCTGAAGCAGGTGCCTGGCATGACGCCTTTGGTCTTGAGCCAGTAGATAACGGCAAAGGACGAGCTGAACATAATACCCTCCAATGCAGCAAACGCCAGCAGACGCTCGGCAAACGGACGGCGGTCGTTCATGTACTTCAGAGCAAAGTCGGTCTTGGCGGTGATGTGCGCGCTTTCGGTCGCGGTCGCGATGAGCTCGTTGCGCTCGTCCGTGCGGGGGATCAGCGTCTCCAGCAGAAGGCTGTACATCTCGCTGTGAATTGCCTCCATGAAGGACTGCGTCAGGTACACGAACCTGGCCTGGATCAGGCCGACCTCCTGCACAAAGTTTTCGGTCAGATTGCTTACCACCACGCCGTCCGCGACCGCGAAGAAGGCCAAGACTTGCTTGACACAGTACTGCGCGTCGGGGCTGAGTGCCTGGAAGTCGTCGTGGTCCTTGCTGACGTCGACCTCCTCCACGGTCCAGAAAGAGGCGAGCATGCTCTTGTAAAAGTCCCAGATGTCGCGCCGCACCACGGGCGTCGTCAGGAACCGCGCGTGACCGCTGGGAGCGCGCAGTGTGGCCGGCACAAGCTGTGGCAAAGAGGTCGCTTCCATCCGGACTTGGTTTTGTGTGGCCAGACAAAATAAGATAGAGTTGACTTAAAAAAAAACTTGAAAGCAAATGGGAACTTCCAAGTACTTGCTGGCCGCTTGTGTCGGCGCGGTTGTGCTGCCCTCGGTCACTTTTCTGGCGGAGCAGGTCGACTATGTCGGGGGGGCCGTGGCCGCTATCCCGCTTATTGACCTGCTGCCGCTGCTGTTCATTTCGTCGCGGGAGAAAATTCAAAAGACCATGGTAGGAGATTTTATTGGCCAGTGCGGCGCCGTGGCGGGCATCTACACCGCGTTCTACCTGTCGCACTTTACCGAGGTCGACGTGCGCCTCATCGTGCTTGGCTCGCTTTCGGTCGCTTTCGCCGTGAACGCGGCGGCCTACTTAATCCTCCGTTGTCTGTGATACGGACCCCGCGAGCCCGCGGGCGGGCTCGCGGGCGGGCTCGCGGGCGGTCGCGGTGGTCATCTCGCGTAGTTTGGCCGCCACGTTGTCGCGGAACTGCGAGCTGTCGCGCTCGGTTGGCGGTTCGGCGCCCGGGCGCCCGGTGCCGAAGGCGATCTGGGACACAGAGTCGTCGGGCCCGATTGAAGGATCCGGGCCGGCCATCGGGTCGATGTACTCCGTGGGAGCCGCCGCGGCGGCGGCGGTGGGCTCGTCTTTCTTGGACTCCACGTACCGCATCATCGACCGACGGACGCAGTCGTGGACACAGAGCTTGCGCTGCACCGCGTCCGTCACGAAAGAGTCGAGATAGACCTCGGGTCGGCGGGCCACGAGGATGTGCACCTCGCGCAGAAACTCGCCCACTGTCGGCAGCACCACGCGTACCCTGAATGTTTCGTCCGTGTCGTCGTGCACCATGCAGCGCGCGTACTTGAGCACCGTGTAGCGCAGGAACTTTTCGAGCAAGGGGTTGTCGTCCAAGATCGCTTTGGTCAACGACTCTTCCTCGCGCACACCCCACGACAGGTAGCTCTTAAAGGCGATCTCGGCGGCACGCCTGAACTCGCAGCGGTGCTTTGTGCTGTACTCGCGCGCCTGCGTCAGCGTCTGCACCACCTGATCCTCGGCCCACGTGCACAGCGTGACGCAGCGTTCGTCCTCGAGGAAACCTGAGTATAGATTGACGCGGTCGGTCATTGCTTTACTACTCGGCCGCACAATTGCGGCCCGAAAAAAAACGCCCGCGGTGCGCTTATTCCGCGTGCACGCGGCGGCACACGTGCGATGCCAAATGACCACCGGTCACGCCCAGGAGGCCGCGGTTCAGCCAGCAGTCGCGGTTGATGGCGCCGCGCTCGACGACACCTCGCATGGTGTTCTGGTACAGTCTGCTGCTCAGCAGCACCGCAAACAACATCGCCATGTGCACACTTGTGTCGCGCGTCGCGTGGCTCCACATGTGTAAGGGAGTGTGCACACACGCCAGGTAGCCCACGATGGCCCGCTGCGCCAGCCGTTCCCTGCGTCGCAGCAGGAGCGTGCCGAGCACGGTGGTGTACACCAGCAGGACGGGCGCGTCCACCAGCTCTGCGGTCGCGTCGTGCGAGAAATGCAGCGCTGTCAGCGACAAGACGGCGACCTGCGTTCCGGCGTATGGCATGAGACCGGCGAACGCGCAGCTCGCGGCATACAACGGGCACCACAGATGCACGGGAAACGAGACGTCCGATATGCCATGACATCCAATCCATGCGTACACTACGTCCTCAACCATGGCGCGCGGAGACTTTAGGACGGGAGAAAAACAATTGCTCTTTTTTTAAGCGCCCACAAGCAAAAAAATCATTTCTGTAACTATTGTTGACAGCAGCAACGGACTTGAGTCTGTGCAGCGCAGCATCACAGTGCTGCAGCATACTGCGTGTGTTTATTTGCGTCTAAAATTGACGGTTTGCACACTCTGCCCCCGTCCGCTGTTTTTTCGGATTCGTGCCAAACTCGTCAACGTCCTGACAAAGGTTTGCCAGGCCCTCCTGCATTGCGCTGTGAAGATAGTCATAAGTCATGACCTCCTCTATTTCGCCCATAATTTCTCCCGTCTTGGCAAACATCTTGGAGCATTGGCAGACGACAGGGAAGCCTGCCGAGGCCATGGCCTTGGTTTCGGCAGCCACGCCTTGGTACTTGTAGTACTTGTGCATGAGGTAGCCGACCTTGTTGAAAAACGGCCGCGCCGCGCGTTGCTTGATCTTCTGAATCTGAGGCCCAATGAATGCCTGCATCGCACAGTCGACCATCTTGATGTCTTCTTGGACCTTTTGAACAGCCTCCGCGCCCGCAGCCAGCTGCGCTTCCCGGAGAACGTCGTCCATACCAAAGCCTGCAGTATCCATGTACGACTGTAGGGCCTCGTATTGCTGCCGTGTCGAGGACAGTTGCACGCTGAGCTCGGTCTTGCGTGTGAAGGCTTTCCGCTGCTCCAACGACTCGGCCACTTGGACAATGGCGTGATCGTCAATGTCGACCGCCAGCTTTTGCAGCTCAAGCTGCTGTTCGTCTGTGCAGAAAATCAGCTTGTTCCGGGGCATGTAGTGCGACTCGGTCCCAATGGTAACCTTGTAAAACACATCCAAGTCTTCCGAGATTTTCGTGTCCGAGACCGTGTATAGCTTATCCACGACATCATAAAGATCACGGTTCTGCACAAGCACGAGGGCCTTCTTTCCGGGTGCCGGCGATCGAGCCGGTTTGGCAAGAGGCTTGATGATCAGCTCGTGCACATGCTTCAAGCCAACGCAGATCGAGTAGGGCCCGGTGCAGCGGTCGAGGTTCTGTGTGGTAAGGGCGATCTCGTGCGTCTCCGCCGGGTCAAGGATAACTCCGCGGCCGAGGTTGAGACATACGGTGTGGCCCGCCAGGCCGTTCCCATCCACCAGCTCGGCCAGAAAGCAGGCATCCTTACCGCGGGAAGCCATGGCGTGTACCTCCTCCAGTGCTTTCTCGGGGTCCTGCTGCTTGAGCGGCACCACCTGAGCCCCGATCGGCCCCAGCAGGTCCGACATATCGCTCATCTTCACGCGCCCATGCAGCTGCTCGACAAGCTTCTCGGCGGCATCATCGCGACCTTTGCTGCACAGCCAGTTTGCGGCACCCAGCACCATGCATGAATCATCGGTGATAAAAATGTCCAGCTGGCGGTACCGAATCTCGAACGAGCCGATGACAGCGGTGGCGGAAACGGCCTCGGATCGTGCTTTGGGGGTCGGCTTGGGGGGGATTTTGGAGCCAGAAAACCACTGTGGTTTCGCTGCTTCTTCAGTAGGGTCGTACCGCGGAACCCGGGTGCGCACCCTCGGTTTTTCAGTGACGTCGTAGCGCTCGGCAGCAGAGGACATGGTCTGTTCTGCAGCAGGCAACTGCGGCGGAACAGGCTGCTGCGGCAACGGCTCAGGAGCAGAGCTGCGGTTGTTTGTTGGCGGT
>Ga0209716_1000141_pt1 | contig 74837 bp, 74 predicted proteins | sample COGITO_mtgs_1205_FD_184811 | JGI IMG/M metagenome (GOLD analysis project Ga0209716, IMG submission 184811) | Pelagic marine microbial communities from North Sea - COGITO_mtgs_120531 (SPAdes) (version 2) | ecosystem: Environmental > Aquatic > Marine > Epipelagic ... | reverse complement strand
AATTATTGCAAATAAAATGTGTGATGTATTAGATGATATTGAAAATACTGAACTTCAATCAAAAATCAAAGTTGAGTTAAAGCAGCTTGCTTCTGATTTTGTTATTTACAATCAATCTACTTACTAAAACTGTAGATTATAAAATTTCATTCAATAAGGATCAATTATGGAAATAAAAGGCGAAGAATTTATAAGAAAAGCTCAAGTTCAACAAGAGCGTGATGAGTTAGATGAACAACTAAATAAATTAGAAGAGATTCAAACTCCAATAGGTCAGAATGATACAATTCAGAATGAACCTATTGATACTGAACTAGGTAATATTATGTTAGATAATTCAAGTTCTAATCAAGTAAATAATAAGAAGAAATACTTAATTTTAGGCTTGATTCTAGTAATATTATTTTTACTTACGATTATAATTATCCGTCTTTTAAGTAATGATTCAAAAGAAGACTCTTTTACAAGTAATAAAATGAATCCAATTGAAACAAAAAATTTAAACGAAAATAGCAACATAGAACAAAATTTTCAAAAAATAATGAATGAAAGAATTCAAAAAAATACTGAAAAAGAAGAATTCAACTCTGAAAATAAAATCGAAAAGATAGAAGTTCAAAAAGAAGTAGTAGAAAATAATAAACCAGCATTAAATGATAATAACTTAGATCAAACTATTAAGACAATTGAAGCAGAAATAAAGCCTAAGAAAAAAGACATAGTAAAAAAAGTTGTTAAAAAAGCACCTAAACAAACTGTAAAAAATTTAGTTAAAGACATCTCAAATAATGAACTTAAAGGTTATTTTGTACAAATTGGAGCATTTTCTAAGAAACCTACAAATTTATATCTTAATAAAATTCAAAATGCAAACTTAAAATATAAAATTCATCAAGTTGATGTAAAAGGAAAACTTTTAAATAAAGTTTTAATAGGACCGTATTCATCAAGAGCAAATGCAATGAGAAATATAGAAAATATTAAGAAGAAGCTTAACTTGTCTAGTGCTTATGTTCTTAAATTTTAAAAGTTGAAATATATGAATTTTTATAGTAAAGAACTTTTTTTAGATCAATTTACACCTGTTTCGATTTATGAAAAGATAAAGAAGTCTTATAAAGATGAAATAACTTTCCTTTTCGAAAGTACCATAAATTCTAGTGATGGAAACTATTCATTTATTATTATAGGTGAAAGAGAACGTGTTTGGTATGAAAACAGTAAATGTTTTTACAAAAATGAAGAAGGTAAAATTTCTGAAGTAAACTCAAACCCTCTAAAGTTTCTGCAAGAATATTATAAAAAATTTGATAAAGAGATTTACAAAGCAAAAGCCAAAGAGCTTGGAATTGGTTTAGTTGATGGTTTCATTGGAAATATCGGTTATGATATTGGTAAAGAATTTGAACCAAAATTAAAAGAACCTATGAATAACTTGATAGATCAATTAAATATTCCTGATTTAGATTTAATTAGACCTAATATTATTCTAGGTTTTTCACACAAAACTTCGAAACTTGTAATGCTTACATCAGTTGAATCTAAAAAAGATGAACTAGAAAGAATTGAAAAATCTTTACATAGTCCATATAATTATCAAGCACCTAAAAAAGCAATACTATTAGATGAGGGGAAATTTAATTTTACAAAAGAAAAATTCTTTGAAATGGTTGCAAAATCCAAAGAAATGATTAAATCTGGAGATGTGTTCCAAATATTGATGTCAAATAGATTTATCCAAAAAGCAAAAGTTGATCATTTTAGTTTTTATAGATCATTAAGAAGTAAAAATCCTAGTCCATATCTTTTCTTTTTAGAGTTTGAAAATTTTTCAATTGCTGGATCTTCACCTGAAGTTATGATAAAACTTCAAGATGGACATTTACTTTTAAGACCAATTGCCGGTACTAGAAAAAGAGGTTCAACTATTGATAAAGACTTAGCAATGGAAGTTGAGCTAATTAATGATGAAAAAGAACGTGCCGAACATTTAATGCTAGTAGATTTAGGACGAAATGATGTAGGTAGAGTTGCACGTCCTGGAACTGTAAAAGTTACTGATCTAATGAGAATAGAAAAGTATTCACATGTAATGCATATCGTATCTGATGTTGAAGCAATGATTGATGATAAATATGACATGTTTGATTTATTTGCTGCTACTTTTACTGCAGGAACAATGACAGGAGCTCCAAAAATAAGAGCTATGGAATTAATTGCACAGTTTGAAGGAATAAAAAGAAATTTTTATTCAGGAAGTATTGCATATTTTGGATTTGATGGAAATATGGATTCTGCAATTACAATAAGAACAACCATGTTAACAAAAGACACTGTAGTTTTTCAAGCAGGGGCAGGTGTTGTTGCTGATTCAAAACCAGAAGATGAATATTTAGAAGTACATAATAAACTTGCTGCTAATATTGCTACTTTAAAAGAGTTATCATAATATAAATTTTAATTAGAAATTAAATATAAAAGGACTTAATTTGTTACTAGGCGTAAATATTGACCATATTGCAGTTTTAAGAGAAGCTAGAAAGATAAATGATCCAAATCCTGTTGATGCATTAAGTATTTGTAAGCTTTCAGGTGCCGATCAAATTACAATACATTTAAGAGAAGATAGAAGACATATTCATGATAATGATGCAAAAATTATTTGTAAACAATCTGCACTTCCTGTTAATTTAGAGTGTTCAATTAATAGTGATATTATTGATATTGTATGTAAAATGAAACCTTCTCGTGTTACTTTAGTACCTGAAAATAGAGAAGAAGTTACAACTGAAGGTGGATTAGATGTTAAAGGTAATTTTGAAAAACTACAAAAAATAATCCAAAAACTACATAATAATGAAATTGAAGTTTCTTTATTTATTGATCCAAACGAAGAAGTAATAGAATTATCAGCTCATTTAAATGTAGAATGGATTGAACTTCATACGGGTTCTTTTGCAAATATATATGCAATGCTAAATTCAAATTTAAATAATACTCATCATTCAATTGAAGAACTAGATATTTCTAGACTTAAGTTGAAAAAGAAATTGAAAAAATCAATAAAAGATATTAAAATAGCTTCAAAATTTGCTAATAAACAAAAATTAAAAGTTGCAGCTGGTCATGGTTTAAATTATCAAAATGTTACATTAATATCATCTATAAAATATATAAGTGAATTAAACATTGGTCAAAGTATAATTGCAAGATCAGTTTTTACAGGATTAGAAAAAGCAATTATAGATATGAAAGAATTAATTTAAAAGGTTTAAAATGAAACCAAAAATAGCAATTAGTATTGGTGATTTAAATGGTATTGGAATTGAAATAGCTTTAAAAGCACACACTCAAATATCTAAAATTTGTAAACCAATTTATTGTATAAATAAAAAAATGCTAGAGAATTCATGTAAAGAATTAAAAATTGAGATACCAAAAGATTTTAAAACTTTTAATACAAAAGGTGACTTTGAAATAAAACCAGGAATAGTGAGTAAAAAATCTGGAAAATATTCATTTGATTCTTTTATGGATGCTATTAAACTTGCAGATAAAAAAGAAGTTAATGCTATTTGTACACTTCCAATTAATAAAGAAGCTTGGAATAAAGCGAAGATATCCTACAAGGGTCATACTGAAGTTCTAAGAGATTATTTTGGTAAAAATGCAATTATGATGCTTGGCTGCAAAAAAATGTTTGTAGGTCTTTTTACTGAACATATACCTTTAAAGAAGGTTCCAAAAAAAATTACAGAAGATGATTTAACTACTTTTTTAATTGATTTTCAAAAAAATGTAAAATCAAATAAAATTGGTGTTTTAGGTTTAAACCCTCATGCAAGTGATAATGGAGTTTTAGGTGATGAGGAAGTTCAAATCTTTAAAGCAATTAAAAATGCTAATAAAATACTAGATAAGAAAATTTTTACGGGACCTTTAGTACCAGATATTGCTTTTTCTCCAATGTCTAGAATAAACTATAGATATTTTGTAGCGATGTATCATGATCAAGGATTAGCACCTTTAAAAGCATTATACTTTGATGAAAGCATCAATGTAAGTTTGAATTTACCTATTATTAGAACTTCTGTTGATCATGGAACTGCTTTTAATATTGCATATAAAAATAAAAAAATTAACTTAAAAAGTTATTTAAATGCCATAAAAGAAGCAATATCTTTAGTAAAATCAAAATAATAAATAATGAAAACACTTGAAAACTGCTACGAATTAAATTTTTCTAAAATTAATTTTATGGAAAGAAAAATAAGAATAACTCATCCTAAAACAATCATTACAGGTGCTAGTAAAACAGGGAAAAGTTATCTTATTTATGATTTCCTTTCAAATTTTAAAACCAAAGATTACATATATATTGATCTAATTGATTCTAGAAATAACTTGGATGAAATTATAAATAATCTAGATTTATTCTTAAGACAAAATCAAATAAAAGTACTAGTTTTAGAGAATTTTTCTTATGAATTTGATCTACCTTATTGTGATAATATTATTATATCTACAGATGTAGCTAAAACATTAAGAGGATTTAAAAATATTACAGTTAGTGCATTAGATTTTGAAGAGTATTTACTACAAGATAATAGACATCAAAATATTACACAAAGTTTTAATAATTTTTTTAAATATGGAAATTTACCAGAAATTATAAGTATAGATGAACATAAAAAAGTTCAAAGATTGCAAGAAATAATAAAATTACAAGCTCTAAACGATACACATTTTGAAATATTAAAACTTTTGTTTGAAAATATTGATGAAAAAAAATCTTTATATCAGTTATTTACAACATTAAAAAGCAAAATAAAGATATCAAAAGATAAGTTTTATGAAACATGTAAAATTCTTGAGAATAACAAAACTATCTACTTCTTAAAAAAATACAATCATGAAAAAGCCACTAAAAAAATATATTCATATAATCACTCTTTTTTAAATGTTATATCACATAACAAGAAATTTAAAAATGAGTTTACAAATATGATTTTTCTTGAATTAGTTGATAAATACAAAGAAATCTATTATCTAGATAATATTGATTTTTATATTAAATCAAAAAAATTAGCCATTGTTGGAATACCGTTTTTCAATACTTTTTTAGTAAATGCAACACTAAAAAAAATTTACAAGAAAATGGAAGAATATGAAATTAAAGAACTAAATATTATTACAGTATCAAATGATGAAAAAATAAATCATCCCAATTTAAAAATAAATGTTATTCCATTTTATGAATGGGCTCTTAGTTAATTTTACATTAATTAGAAATTAAACAAAAATAAGATAAAATCGCAAAACTATAAAGGATGCACATATGAATAAAAGAGTACTTGTAAAATTTTCAGGAGAAGCATTAGCTGGCGAGGAAGGTTATGGTATTGATACAAAAATACTAGATTATATTGCTGAAGAAATTAAAGAACTTATTGATAATGATGTGCAAGTTGGTATTGTAATTGGTGGAGGAAACATTATTAGAGGTGTTACTGCAGCAGCTGATGGTATTATAAAAAGAACTAGTGGTGATTATATGGGAATGCTTGGTACTGTAATTAATGGTATTGCAATGCAAGAAGCATTAGAGCATAAGGGTCTTAAAGCAAGATTACAAACTGCAATTAAAATGGAACAAATTGCTGAGCCTTTTATTGTAAGAAAAGCAGCTAGACATTTAGAAAAAAATAGAGTAGTTATATTTAGTGCAGGTACTGGTAACCCATACTTTACAACAGATACAGCTGCTACTCTTAGAGCTACAGAAATAGGAGCTTCTTTATTAATTAAAGCAACAAAAGTTGATGGAATTTATGACAAAGATCCAATGAAGTTTGATGATGCAGTTAAACTTGATACGATAACTTATGATCAAGCTTTAGAAGACCATATCAAAGTTATGGATGATACGGCTATTGCTTTAGCTAAAGATAATAAATTGCCAATTGTTGTAGCAAATATGAATGAAAAAGGTAATTTACTTAGAATCATCAATGGTGATACAAGTAAATGTTCAATAGTAAAATAGAACTTAAAAAAGGAAATAATATGAGATTAGAAGAAAGAATGTCACAAGCTTTAAAAAAAGTTGATAATGATAGATATATTTTAGCTATTGCTGTTGGTCAAAGAGCTGATGAATTAAGTAAAGGTGCTAAACCATTATTAGAACAAAATACTCAAAAAATGAAATATACTGACATTGCTATTGATGAGATTGCAAGTGGTTTATTAGTTATTGAAGGTTTAGTAGACAGAGATTAGTTATAAAAGCTTTGCTTTTATAACCTGTCATATAATATGGATCCATTTATTGAAAAAGTTCAACACATCAATAATGTTGAAGATGCTATCAAAGAGCTTGAAACTCAAACCACATTAACCCCCAAACTTAAAGATTTAATTGATTTTATTATTGAAGCCCATAGAGGTCAATATAGAAAAAGTGGTGAACCATATTGTGTTCATCCTATATTAGTAGCAAGTATTACAGCTCATTTCTCAAATGAAGAATCTATAATAGCAACTGCACTACTTCATGATGTTGTTGAAGATACCAATTTCTCTCTTGATTATGTTAAAGATAGATGGGGAAGTGATATTGCTCATATGGTTGATGGTCTTACTAAAATTGTTGAAATTAGAGAAACTGAATTTGTAGCATCTGATAATACAAATGATTCTAAACTAATTTCATCAGCACTTACATTTAGAAAAATGTTAATAGCATCAATTGATGATGTAAGAGTATTGATTGTAAAATTATGTGACAGATTACATAATATGCTAACACTTGATGCTCTTCCTTCAAATAAGCAAAAAAGAATAGCTGAAGAAACCCTTGTTGTTTATGTACCAATAGCAAATAGACTTGGTATTTCTACTTTAAAAAATACATTAGAAGATTTAGCTTTTTTCTATATCTATCCAAATGAATATAAAAAAATTGATGATTTTTTAAAAAAAGAACAGCATACAATGCAACTTGCATTTAATAGCTTTATTTCAACTACAAAAAAACTATTAGAAAAAAATGGATTTGATTTAGATAAAATTAAAATATACAGCAGAATAAAGCATCATTATTCTATCTATCTTAAAATGCAAAGAAAAGGTATTTCAATCGATGAAGTACTTGATCTTTTTGCTATTAGAATTTTAGTTGATGATGATATTGATTGTTATAAAATTTTAGGTTCAATCCATATTGAGTATAAACCTTTAATATCTAGATTTAAAGATTATATTGCAACTCCTAAAGAAAATGGTTATCAAACTATACATACCACTGTATTTTATAATTCAAAAATATATGAAATACAAATACGTTCTTTTGAGATGAACAAAGTAGCTGAATTTGGTATTGCTGCTCATTGGAAATATAAATCAGGTGCAAAACAAACAACAAATTTAAACTGGCTAAAATCCTTAGAGTTTTCAAATGAAAATGTTGAAGAATTTTATCAAGAAACAAAAGATGATTTATACACAGAAGAAATTGTAGTTTATTCACCTAAAGGAAAAATATTTAATTTACCATTAGGTTCTACTGCATATGATTTTGCATTTGCAGTGCATAGTGACGTGGGGAAATACGCGAATTCATGTTTTATCAATAAAATGAGGAAACCCTTATTAACAGAATTAAAAAGTACGGATATTGTAAGTATTGAAACTGCAGATACAACAATAGCTAGATGTTCATGGGTTGATATGGTTAAAACATCAAGAGCAAAGAAACAAATAAAGTTATTATGTGCTCATAGACAAAAAGAAATAGATGATATGTATGGACGTAATATAATTGATACTATTTTCTCAAGATACAATATAGATGTATCAAGAAAATATGAAATTGATACTCCTCATAAAATAGTAGAAGTTCTTGATTATCTTAAACATACTAAACAAATAATAGAAAAAAAAATAGTCAAAGATAGAGGAATTATGACTAGATTTAAAATATTAACTAGTAAACTTAAGGAATTTAAATTTGACAACATCTTAATATATTCAAATTTTAGTATAAATTCTGTATCATTTGACCATTGCTGTCATCCTAAATTTGGTGATGATATAGTAGCATTTAGAAATGGAAATGAAGCGGTTATTCATCATAAGATGTGTGATAAAGCCTATGATAAAATTAAAACTAAACATCAAATGCTATTTTGTAAATGGACAAAAGATACATTGTACCAATACAAAATGGTAGTTAGTATGCCTAATACAAAAGGTGAACTAGCAAGAGTTCTTACTTATATGTCACAATATGAAGGATATATTCTTTCTGTTGAATATGGAAGACAATTACATTCATATAGACAATATTGTGATATTGAATTTGAAATAAATAAATCTAATATTGAAGAAGTAAGAAAAATAGTAGAAAAAAAAGTAAAAGTTATAGAATTTTTCTCAAAAAAAGATGCATATAATAAGTAGTATAAAGGTTATTAAAATTAATGGAAAATAAAGTTCAAGAAGCATTAGAAGAAATAAAAAGAGGAACATCTGAAATAATAGATATTGAAGCAATTGAAAAATTGATTAAAAGATATTACGAAACAGGTGAAAACTTTTATGTTAAAGCAGGATTTGATCCTACTGCTCCTGATTTACATCTTGGGCATACAGTACTAATACAAAAGCTTGCATTATTTCAAAAATTTGGTGGAATTGTTCAATTTTTAATTGGAGATTTTACTGCAACTATTGGTGATCCAACAGGTAAAAGCGAAACAAGAAAAGTTTTAAACGAACAAGATGTATTAAATAATGCACAAAGCTATAAAACACAAGTATTTAAAATATTAGATGAATCAAAAACAGAAGTTATGTTTAATTCAAAATGGTTAAAAGAATTAGGAACTGCTGGGTTAATTTCATTAGCATCAAATCTAACAGTTGCTAGAATGATTGAACGTGATGATTTTTCAAAAAGATATGAATCAAACACTCCAATTGCAGTTAGTGAATTTATGTATCCATTACTACAAGGTTATGATTCAGTTGCTATGAGTACAGATATTGAATTAGGTGGAACAGATCAAAAGTTTAACCTTCTAATGGGAAGAACTTTGCAAAAAGCCTATAACTGTAAGAAACAGCAAGCTGTGTTAATGATGCCTATACTAGAAGGACTAGATGGAATTCAGAAAATGTCTAAATCTTTGGGTAACTATATAGGTGTTACTGATGAAGCTTTTGATATGTTTGGAAAAATACTTTCAATATCTGATGAACTAATGTGGAGATACTTTGAACTTTTATCTTCAAAGTCATTAAAAGAGATTGAAGAGTTAAAAATTGCTGTAAAAAATAAAACTTTACATCCAAAAGATGTTAAAGATTCATTAGCAATAGAAATTGTTGATAGATTTCATGGTCTTGGAACGGGTCAAGAAGCAAAAGAAGAATTTAAAAAAGTTTTTGCAAAAAAAGATATACCAACAGATATGAATGAGTATCTGTTTGAAAGTGAAATATGGATTTGTCAAGCATTAGTTGATGCAAAACTTGTAAATTCTACATCTCAAGCAAGACGTGATGTAAAAGCAGGTGCAGTAAAGGTAAATCAGGAAAAAGTTGTAGATGAGAAGTTAAATTTAGAAATTGGTGAGTATATTTTACAAAAAGGTAAAAAGAATTTCGCTAAGATAATTATAAAATAAAGGGCTAATTTTGAAAATAGGTAAATATGAAATAAAACACCCTATAATCCAAGGTGGTATGGGTGTAGGAATAAGCTGGGATCAATTAGCTGGTAATGTAGCTAAAGAAGGTGCACTTGGTGTTATCTCATCAGTGGGAACTGGTTATTACAGAAACATGAGCGAAAATGTTCAAGTTGTAATGAGAAAAGATAAACCTAAAGATGCAATGAATTTTTATTCAAGAGAATCATTCTTTGAAATTGTTGCAAATGCTAGAAAAATTTGTGGTGATGCTCCATTAGCATGTAATATATTACATGCATGTAATGATTATGGAAGAATGGTTAAAGATGCTTGTGAAGCAGGTATTAATATCATTATTACAGGAGCTGGACTTCCTACTAATATGCCAGAATTCACACAAAACTATCCGGATGTTGCATTAGTTCCAATAGTTTCAAGTGCACGAGCTTTAAAACTTATTTGTAAAAAATGGAAAAAATATAATAGAGTTCCAGATGCAATTATTGTTGAAGGTCCTTTAAGTGGTGGTCATCAAGGTTTCAAATATGAAGATTGTTTCAAAGAAGAGTTTCAATTAGAAAATATTGTTGGACCAGTTATTGAGGAAGCAAAGAATTGGGGAGAAGATATTCCTATTATTGCTGCTGGTGGAGTTTGGGATAAGAATGATATTGATAAGTTTGTTGCTATGGGTTGTACTGGTGTACAAATGGCAACAAGATTTATTGGTACTTACGAATGTGATGCTCATGCTAATTTAAAAAATATACTATTAAATGCTGAAAAAGATGATATTAAATTGGGTAAATCTCCAGTTGGTTTACCAGCTAGATCAGTAAAAACAAAATTACAATTTTCTATGGAAAATAATACAGCACCAAAAGTACAATGTATTTCAAACTGTGTAGCTCCTTGTAATAGAGGTGTAGAAGCAAAAGCAGTAGGATATTGTATTGCTGATAGATTAGGTGCTGCATACAATGGAGATGAAGATACTGGACTATTCTTTTCAGGTGCAAATGGCTACAAGCTAAATAAAATAATTTCAGTTAAAGAATTAATAGAAAAATTAACACAAGGAGAATAAAAATTTTAACAAAATTTTTTATTCTTATACTTCTATATCTTAGTTTTTCAATATCAGCACTAAGTGCTGATAATCTAAAAGAAGAATATCGTTCATCTAAAATGAGTTATTTAAAAGCTGTTTTAAGAAAAGACTCTCAAAAAAAAATAGATCAACTTAAGAAACTGATTTACTTAGGGAAAAAACTCAAAAAAGACACAGCTTCTGATGAAAAAAAGTTAGCTAATTTACTTAATAAAAGTAATTCCAAAAGTTCTCAAATAAAAAAAATCTTTAATACAAAAAGTTCTAAATATTCTATAAATTCTGTATATACTCAAGATAATACTATTATAGTAAATTTTAATAATGAAATATCTAAAGAATATGTAAAGTTTTTTGAATTACACCAAGGAAAAATTCATAAAGATGTTTTTGATATAAGAGGTAATTTTAAAGATGCAAAACCTACGGTACTGAAACTTGATGAAATTAAGAAAATTTCTATTGGACAATTTAAAGCAAACACTTTAAGAATTGTTTTAGCAAATGAAAGAAATTTAGATACTTTTTATAAAATAAAAAATAAACAACTTATAATAAATGTTCGTAGTTTAAATATTAAAAAAACAATCAAATTAGCAAAGAAAGAACCTATAGTTTCTAAACCCAAAAATATTATAAATTTAAGATCAAATAATTATATAGATAAAAAAAATCTTATCAGATCTATCAATATAATAGATAATTCAATCCATGTAGAATTTAATAGAAATTTTTCTAAGAAAAATTTTTCATATCTTGCATATAAAAGTAACGGATTTTATAATGATATTTTTGATTTAAAAAGTAAATTTAAATATACAAAACCAATTAAACTAGAGATTGATGGTATAAATAAAATTGTTGTATCAGAAAAAAATAATAAAACTAGAATTAGAATCTCAAATAAAAAAGATTTAAAAGTTTTTTATATTTTAAATAAAAGAAAACTAATAATTAAAATCAATGGTATTTCAGGTAATAAAAAAATAAAAAAGACAAATATATTACCATATTCAAATTTTAAGAGTAAAACAATAGTTATTGACCCTGGACACGGTGGGCACGATCCAGGCGCAGTTGGATCAAATAAAAAATATGAAAAAGTAGTAACTTTAAAAACTGCTAAATATCTATATTCAATTTTAAAACAAAGAGGTCATAATGTTTACCTTACTAGAAATAGTGATAAATTTATAAAAGTAGGTAAAAGAACTGACTTAGCGTTAAAGAAAAATGCTGATGTTTTCATTTCAATTCATGCAAATTCAGTTGCTAAAAAAAATGCGTCTAGAGTGAGTGGAATAGAAACTTATTATTTAAGTCCAGCAAAAACTGAAAGAGCTAAAAGAGTAGCTGCTAAAGAAAATAAATCAGATCTAAGAAAAATGAGTAATTCAAATACACAAGCATTCCTATCATCTTTAAATAGTCCAAAACTTAGGTATTCAAGACTTCTATCTATTGATGTTCAAAGAGAAATGTTAGCATCCGTAGGAAAAAAATATAAAGTGAAGGATAAAGGTTCAAGACCTGGACCATTTTGGGTTCTTTTAGATGCACCACAAGCTTCTATATTAGTAGAACTTGGATATATATCTCATCCTATTGAAGGTAAACGATTATACTCAAGTTCATACCAAAAATTACTTGCAGAGGGTATGGCAAATGGTATCGATGCATATTTTGAATTTAAATCAAGATTTGATTAAGAAGAAAGTTTACTTTTTTCTAAAAAGGCTTTAATATCATTAATTAAAGTCTCTTGTTTTTTTCTAATACTTGGTAGATTTGTTAAAGAGAAAAATTTAACTTTAGAATTTTCCCAAGATAAATAATTGCTATTTAATTTATCATCGATAAACATGTCTTCTAAACCTTCTATATTCGAAGTATTTACTAACCAAATACCAATGTCTTTTTCTAAATTTACTTGTTCAAAATAATTTTCAAATAATCCAATTTCAACTTTGATACTACTTTCTTCAAATAATTCTCTTTGAGCACATTCATAAGGATTTTCATCTTTCTCTTTAACACCTTTTAAAGCTCCCCATTTATCCTTACTTAAAACAGATTTACATAAGAGTATTTTTATATCATGCTTACTAATATAATAAGGAACAACACCATATGCTTTAGTATGAGACTTCATAATCTAACCTTTTAAGAATCTATTTTTTTATTAAAAAATATTAAAGACCCAATTATCCATAAAATAAATGGTAATAATATTGAAATTTCAGGTATTAAGATACCACCACTTGTAAATTTAAAAAGCATAAAAAATAAGCCCCATATTATTAATGTTCCAAAAATTGACACTGATGTAAATTTTCCCATGTTAAAGAATCTACTATTTAAAGAAGAATATGCATATAAAAGTAAAAGTATTGGTATCACAAAAAAAGAAACTATAGTTTGATTATATAGTGCTGCTCTAATTTTATCCGTATTAATACCTTGATTTGATAATAGAACTAAAGCAGAAATTGCATCAAGTATAGAAAAATTTGATTTAGATTCATAAACATTATCAAGAATCTTAGGTTTAAAACCTTCTAGTGTGTTTAAAAATTTCTCATATCTAATATCTAGTTTTGTAGTTTCTAAATTCATTTCAGAAGGTTTATTCATGATTTTTGCATCTACTATATACCATTTGTTATTTTGAAAATAAGCATTCTTTGCAACTATAGATTGAATTATATCATCGTTTTCAATTTTATAAATATGAATACCTTCTGCTTTTTTTTCTAAAGGTAAAAGTTTTTTAAAGTAAACATAATTTTCATTATATTTTAAAAAGATATCTTCTTTTGTACTTGTAAAATATTCATTATTTAGAATTTTTCTTTTTTGTTCATATGAATATGCCAAAGGAGTAACTTGCAACAATATTAATAGGGAAATTAAAAATAAAGATATTTTAACAACAGGTGAGTAAATATCCTTACTTTTACTTCCTAATGCATTAAATGCTACTAGTTCATTATTTTTAATAAATATTACAAGTGTAACTATCCAGCCAAAAACTATAGATAAGGGAAGTGCTAAAGTTAATGTAAAAAAACTATTATATAGTACATACAAAAGTTGTAAGTTTGCAGAACTTGGAAGATTTTTAAAGTTTTGTAAAAAATCAATTCCTACAAAAAATAGTTCTAATGAGATTAGAACAATTATAAAATTTAATAAATATTTTTTTAAAATATATCTTGTTAATATGCTCATTTTACTTCAATGTAAATTTAGATTTTACTTGATCAATCTCTTCAGTTTTTAATGCTTCAATTGCTTTAATAGTATGACTTATTATATCTTGAAGTTTATTCAATTCTTCTTTTGAAAAATTATTTAATACATAATTTGCAACATCTACTTTATTTTGAGGTTTTCCAATTCCTATTCTTACACGAATATATTCTTTACCACAATGTGCATCAATAGATCTTAATCCATTATGACCACCGTGTCCACCACCTATTTTGTACTTAACTGTACCAAATGGTAAATCTAAATCATCATGTATTACAATAATATCTTCAATAGGTATTTTATAATAATCCATTATAGAACCAACGGCAACACCTGAATTATTCATATATGTAGTAGGTTTTGAAAATAGATTATAAGTTGATTTTAAAAGTGTAGATTGAAAGTTTGATTTATTTATACTTGAAGTTGTAAGATCTTTGGTCATCTCATCGATAACCATAAATCCTACATTGTGTCTTGTTAATTGATATTTTTCACCAATATTCCCAAGACCAATTATTAAATGCATTATAAAGTTAAATTACTTAGCTTTGATAACACCAACAACTGGAACTCTTGGGTCTAAGAAACATTCAACAGTATCAGCTAAAGTTAAGTTTCTAACTAAAACATTGTGTCCTACATCTAAGTTAGTTACATCAATTGTAATATTTTCTGGTAAGTTTTCAATTGTACATTTAACTGGAAGTCTTTTAGTATGAATCATTAAAAGACCTTTGTTTTTAATACCTACTGCTAAACCTGTAGTTACAACTGGGATTTTGTAAGATGCTCTTACTCCTGGTTGTGCAACCATTAAATCAACATGTAATAAATCTGAAGTTAATGGACATTTTTGGTATTCTTGGATTACTACTTTATAAACTGTTCCTGCAACAGTAACATCAAATGCGATTGTTTCTTTATTTCTTAAAAATTTGATAAACTCATTATTTTTAAATGCTGTAGAAACATTTTCTAAACCTTTACCATAAATATTTGCAATTAAATATCCATCTCTTCTTAAAGTTTTAGTTGCTTGTTTTGTCATACTATCTCTAACGATACCCTCTAACATAAACGATCCTTTTGTATTTTTATTTTAGGGCGCTATTATATTTAAGTTTTGCTAAATTTTTTATTAATAAATAAAGACATTAATAATTTAACTTTTTGTAATTGTATTTTAGATATTATATCTTACTTATAAAACATATTAATAGAAGGTTCAAATCCCATGACAATACTAGATGGAAAAGCATTATCTAATAAAATTAAAGACGAAGTAAAAGTTGAAGTTGAAGAGCTTATAAAAGAAAGACATATAACTCCAGGATTAGCTGTTATTTTAGTTGGTAGCGATGCAGCAAGTGCAACATACGTAGCTAGTAAAGCAAAATCATGTAAAAATGCAGGTATTTATTCAGTAGTACATGAAATGCCTGATACAATTACACAAGTAGAGCTATTAGAAACTATTAAAAGAATGAATGAAAACCCATCTTTAGATGGTATTTTAGTTCAATTACCATTACCAAAACATATTGATACAACAACTGTACTTGAAGCTATTGACCCATTAAAAGATGTTGATGGATTCCACCCTTACAATGTAGGTAGAATGGTTTCAAATTTAGATTCATTTTTACCAGCAACTCCTTTTGGAGTGATGAGAATGTTTGAAGAGTATGGGATTGATTTAGTTGGAAAAAATGCATGCGTAATTGGAAGTTCTGATATTGTAGGGAAACCAATGGCTTCTCTTTTAATCAATGCAAAAGCAACGGTAACAGTATGTAACTCAAAAACAAAAGATTTAAAAGCACAGACATTAGCATCAGATATTGTTATTATTGCTGTTGGTGTTCCACATTTATTAAAAGCAGATATGATTAAAGAAGGTGCTATTGTAATTGATGTAGGTATTAATAGACTTGATACTGGAAAATTAACAGGTGATGCAGACTTTGAAGACTGTAAAACTAAATCTTCATTTATAACACCAGTTCCAGGTGGAGTTGGACCTATGACTATTGCTATGCTTCTTAAAAATACAGTTAAAGCTGCATATTTAAGAGAAACTAGAGAAAGTAAATAAATGTTTAAAAAGCTTTATAACTGGTCCTCTTCATGGACGGGAACTATAGTAATAGTTCTTGTTATCATGTCATTTATTGCACAAGCTTTTGTAATACCAAGTGGGAGTATGAAAAACACTCTATTAATTGGTGATATGCTTTTTGTTAAAAAGTTTTCTTATGGAATACCAGTTCCTAGAATTCCTTGGTTAGAGGTTAAGATACTACCAGATTTTAATGACAATGGTCATTTAATTGAAGGTCCAAGACCAAAACGTGGTGAAATTGTAGTTTTTAGATATCCAAAAAATGAAACTATTCACTATGTAAAAAGAGCAGTAGCAACTGGTGGTGATATTATTGCAATGCAAGATAAAAATTTATTACTTCATCCAAAAGAAGGAAATGAATATGTTAAAGCTAATTATCCAAAAGAGAGCATTATCGAATTTGGTGATAAACTATGGGTAGTAAATCCTTATAAAAAAGATCATCCAGGAATTCATAATGATTCAACTGTTGTAAACAATGGATTAAATCCACAAGAACTATTTAATATGATGCCTATTTTAGTTCCAGAAGATGAAACATTTATGATGGGTGATAATAGAGACCATTCCAATGATTCTAGATTTTGGGGAACTGTTCCTTATAAATATGTAGTTGGAACTCCTTGGATTATTTATTTTTCATGGGATAAAAATAAAGAAATTAGATGGGATAGAGTTTTGAAAAGAGTTGATACTATTGAAGAAAATATGGATACAGAAAAAATTAAATATGATCATGAAAAAGGAATATATTAATGAAATATTATATTGGTGCAGATCATGCAGGGATAGATATAAAAGCATACGTAAAAGAACTATTTGAAAAAAAAGGTCATGAAGTAATTGACTTAGGACCAAATACAAAAGATAGAGTTGATTATCCAGATTATGCTTCTAAAGTATGTCAAAGTGTTTTAAAAGATGAAGGAAGCAAAGGTATTCTAATCTGTGGTTCTGGAATTGGAATGAGTATGGCAGCAAATAAATTCGATGGAATTAGAGCAGCTCTTTGTCATAATGAATACTCAGCTAAAATGGCAAGAGAACACAACGATGCAAATGTAATTTGTATAGGAGAGAGGGTTTCTGGATTTGGAATGGTTGAAGCTATTATAGACGCGTGGAATGAATCATCTTTTGCAGGTGGAAGACACGAAGGTAGAGTTGAAAAAATAAATGCTATTAGTAAAATGGGAAGCTGTAGAGTTTAAATTATATTCAATAATAAAGGATTATTATGAGAGAGCCTTGGCAAATATATTTAATGATGTTTATTATTGTATTATTAATGCTACTTGGAAAAAAAATGATGTTTTTTTCAGATGACAAAAATGATAAAAAAATAAAGGATAAGAATTGATTAATTCAAAAATAATTGACTCTATTTTTTCATCTGCTTCAATTCAAAGATGGAATGATTATCCAAGAATGGTAGAACTTGTAGAGCTTGATAAACAAGCACATAAGTTTATCATTGCATACTTTATTGCAAAGTTAGAAAAAGATGTCAACTACACACATTTAATCGAGGCTGGAATTTTCGAATTTTTAAGACGTGTTGTTGTAACAGATATAAGACCTGATGTATTTAGAAAAGCTTTACAAAAAAAATCTAAAGAGATAAACACTTGGGTTATCTCAGAACTTTCACCTTCATTAAAAGATATTGATAATGGACTTTTTTTACAAAAGTTCCAAGAATATTTAGAAAATCCACAAATATATAAAAAAGAGCGATTTATTTTAAAAGCAGCTTCTTACTTAGCTACAAAATGGGAGTTTTCAATAGTTTACCAAACAAGCCAGTTTCTAACAGACATAGAAGATGTTAAAAAAAGTGTTGATGAAGAGATTGAGGACTATTATGAACTAATTGGAGTTCGAAAAATTGCACTAAATAAAAAACTTGCCAAGATTATTGATTTAAGTGGACGATTAAGATTTCAAAAAAGATGGGCACAAACACCAAGAGTTCCAGAAACTTCTGTTTTAGGACATATGCTTACTGTTGCTATATTTGGATACTTTTTCTCAATTGATGTAAATGCTTGTAATAAAAGAATACAAAACAACTTTTTTACAGCTCTTTTCCATGATTTACCAGAAGCTTTAACAAGAGATATAATAACACCTGTAAAATATTGCGTGGATGAATTATCGGATATTATTGCTGAATATGAATTAGAAAAAATAGAAGATGATATTTTACCAAATGTTCCAGAAGAGTTACATGATGAGTTTTCATATATCTTAGGACTTTATGATGGTAAAAAAGAAGAGTTTGAAAACAAAATCTATGAAGATAAAATTCAAATAGTTGAAGATGTATCAAAATACAATCAAGATAAATACAATGCAATAGACGGTTTAGCTTTAAAACAATGTGATAAACTATCAGCTTTTGTGGAAGCTAGTCTTTCAATTTCACATGGTATAAAATCAAAAGAATTGATAAATGGTAAAAAACAAATTTTAAAAGGTCTTAAAGAGATTCAAGGAATTGATTTTAAAGAAATTGCTACTAAAATAGACCGTGATTTTGGAACTACTGGACAAACTCAAGTTCGAATGGATTTTGATTAGGATATAATCAAAAAAATATAAAGGAAAAAATTTGAGTAAAATAGTTTTAGATATTGATGAAAAAAATATTGACACTGTATTAATAATTTTAAATAACTTAAAACCAGGTTTGATTAAAAATATATCATCCTCTACAAATAATATCAATTCTAGAATGCAAGCAAAAAAGCTTTTAAAACAACAAAATATTGAAGAAGATGAATTTATGAGTTCAAGTCCAAGTACTGGAAAGTATCTCTCTAAATCTGAATATAAAAATAAATTAAGAAAAGGATAAAAATGCAAGTATTAGTCGCTTCTCTAGTTATTTTAGCACTATTAACGTTTATAGTTTATAAGATAAAAAAATCAATAACAAAAAAAGATATCATTATATTTTTTGTAATATTAGGACTTTTAATAGTAGGTCTTTCGTATAACAATAAAATAAAAGAAGAAAAACTTCCAAATGTATTTAAAGAGAATTATTTAAAAGAAAAAAACATCGAGATTTTAAAACTATCTTCAACTCAAGTAAATTTTGAGGTTTTAAGTAGTACAAAATCAATTTATGATTTTATTTACATAATTAAAAAAGATAATCAAGAATATTTATGTGAAGCAAAAAATGTGGAAGTTTTATTAATAGAAGATGAGTATGTAATCAAAGATTATAACGAAGAATGTAAATTAAAATAAAAGAGTAAAGATAATACTTTACTCTTTTTAAATGACTTTATAAAAATATATCTGCCATTTGATTTTTATACCATCCAACAGCATATTCTGCTTCTTGCATTCTATATGAATCACTAGCAGCCATAGGGCTTAATCCACCAGAACCTTTTACTTTTATGATTTTATCTTCATGTGCTTCATAAACAGCAGCAACTGAAATACCATAAGTTGGTGAAAGTAAACTGTAACAAGTATTAGCTAATTTTGGAGGATTAACAATAGGCATTTTTGCTAAAAGTCTAACAATTTGTAGTGCAGCAATTTTTGCTTGAGAATTTGCTGAAAAACCTGATTTTGGCATCTTAGTAGCAATTGATGCATCACCAATAACATGAACATTTTTAACAAGTCTTGATTCAAATGTTTTAGTATTAACAGGACACCAATCGCCTTGTGTAAGTCCTGAATCAAATGCTAATTTACCTGCTTTTTGAGATGGAATATAATTTAGAACATCTGCCTTTAAATCTTCTTCATCCGTAGTTACGATTTTATTTTCAGGATCAACTTTAAGTACTTTACCACCAAAATCAACACTTCTCCACTCAATCATATCTCCATAAAGTTTTTCCCAACCTTCAGTAAATAAACCTTGTTTAGAAAATTTCTTTTTTTGATCTAAAATAACTATTTTTGAATTTGGTTTATTATTTTTTAAATAATGAGCAACTAATGAAATTCTTTCATAAGGTCCAGGAGGACATCTAAAAGGATTTGGTGGAGCTACCATAACATAAGTTCCACCATCTTTCATATCTTCAAGTTGCTTTCTTAAAAGTGAAGTTTGAGGACCTGCTTTATATGCATGAGGAGCATACATTTCAGAACCCTCTACGTAACCTTTTTCATATTTAAAATCAATACCAGGAGATACAACAGCTTTAGTAAATGGAATAATTTGACCATTTTCTAAAATCACACTACTTGTTGCACCATCTACTTTTTTTACTTTTTCATGCATTACAACAATTTTGTATTTACTTTCTAAAGTTTTGTAATCATGTTTTATATATTCAATATCATTCATTCCAGCAATTACTGTATTTCCAAAAGGACAAGTATAATATTCTTTATTTTGTTCAATTAAAATAACCTCAGTTTCAGGGCTGAATTTTTTTAGATATTTAGCTGCTGTTGCTCCACCAAACCCTCCACCTACTACAACTACTCTTTTTTTATTTTTTGGCAAAGATACACTTGTAATACTATTACATGCAGTAAATGAAAGTGCAACAGAACCAACAAGTAATTTATTAAAATTTCTTCTATTCATCATAACTTTTTCCTTTTATCTTTTAACTTTAGAAAAGTAATAAGAAACTTGTTCTAACTCTTCATCCGAAAAACCTTTTACATGCTTTTGCATCATAGTTCCAGTTTTTGTACCATTTTTATACTCTAATAATGTTTTATATAAAGTAGTTTTTCCCATACCTGCAATATATGGAGTTATTGTCGTAGATTTTCCATCTGTACCATGACAAGAGGCACATGATAGTGATAACATTTGACCTTTGATTGGATCATATTCTACTGCAAATGATAAACTGCATAGACAAAACAAAGTAGCTGTAATTTTTTTCATAAATTCTCCTTAATTTATATATTATATAATTCTTGGTTATATGAAAATATGATATTGTTTGTTTTCTTAATATATAATTAAGCTTTTATTAAGGTTTCGTAGCATTAAAATAACATTTAGTATGACTTATATAAGTAAATATTATAGCAAATTACAAAAGCTACCTATTTTAAATACTTTCATAGATATAAATACTTATATTTATAAATTCACTATATAAATTATTTTAATAAGAGAATTTATAAATTTATGAAGGTTTAAAACTTTTTTTAGTTTTACAAACATGAGGGAATAGACAATTGTCACAATCAGGTTTTACTGCTTTACAAATATATCTACCAAATAAAACCATAGCTTGGTGGAAAATATGTAAATCATGACCTTTTAATTTTTTGACTAAATCAGCTTCTGTAATTTCAACAGTTTTACCATCACTTAATCCAAGTCTATGCGAAACTCTAAAAACATGTGTGTCAACTGCCATTAAATTTGCACCCTCAAACTCAATCATAAAAACATTTGCAGTTTTATTTCCAACTCCTGCAAGTTTCATTAGCTCTTTTTGAATATGGGGAATTTCTCCATCATAATTATCAATAACACTTTGTGCCATTTTTATAATATTTTTTGATTTATTATTAAAGAATGAACAAGACTTTAACAAATCTTTTACCTCATCAAGTGATGCATCTGCTAACTCATATACACTTGGATACTTTTCAAATAATGCTGGAGTTATGATGTTAACTCTCTTATCCGTACACTGCGCTGAAAGAATAATAGCTATTAACAATTCATAATCATTTTTATAATTTAGCTCTGTTACAGCATCTGCATACTTTTCAACAAAGGCAACTTTAAGTATCTCTATTTCTTTTTTTGTGGCTTTTTTCATATTTATCTTTTAAATCTTTTTAATTTTTTCTATTTCATCTCTTATTCTAATTGCTTCTTCAAAGTTTAAATTATGAGAAGCTTTTTTCATTTGTTTATTAAGCTCAATTAGTATTTTTTTTCTCTCAGCTGCTGGCATTTTTTCAACTTTTTCTTTTTTCCATGCTAATTCATCATATTCTTCAAGTTTTAAACTTCCATCTAATTTTCTTTTTGTAGATTTTGGAGTAATTCCATATTCTTTGTTGTGTGCTTCTTGTATTTTTCTTCTTCTATTTGTTTCATCTATTGCAAACTGCATAGAATCTGTTATTCGTTTTGCAAAAAGGATTACTTTTCCATTTTCATTTCTAGCACCCCTACCCATAGTTTGAATAAGTGCAGTACGTGATCGTAAAAATCCTTCTTTATCTGCATCTAAAATAGCTATTAAAGAAGCTTCAGGGATATCTAAACCTTCTCTAAGCAGATTAATTCCAATAAGTACATCAAACTCACCAAGTCTTAATTGTCTAATTATATGATTTCTTTGAATTGCATCAATATCACTATGCATATACTTAACTTTGATACCTAAATCACTGTAATAAGAAGCTAGTTCCTCTGCCATTTTTTTAGTTAAAACTGTAACTAAAACTCTTTCATCTTTCGCAATTACTCTTTTTATCTCATCATATAGTTTTTCTACTTGATATTCTGAATCCATTATTTCAATTTTAGGTTCAATTAATCCTGTTGGTCGTATAACTTGCTCTGCTACGACTGAGCTTAAATTAACTTCTAATTCATTTGGCGTTGCACTTACAAAAAGAAAGCTAGGTGCTTTTTTAATAAACTCATCAAACTTTAAAGGTCTATTATCTAAAGCACTAGGTAGCCTAAATCCATAATCAACTAAAACTTCTTTTCTTGACCTATCTGCCGCATGCATTCCTCTAAACTGTGGAAGAGATACATGTGATTCATCAACTATAAGTAAAAAGTCTTCTGCAATTTGTTCAAAATAGTTCATTAAAGAGTATGGAGTTTCTCCTGGTTTTTGACCAGTTAAATGTCTTGCATAGTTTTCAATACCCTTACACATTCCAGTACCTTCAATCATCTCTAAATCAAACTCAACTCTTTGTTTTAGTCTTTGATATTCAACCAACTTATCGTTTTCTTTTAAATTTTTAAGCCGTTCATCTAACTCTTCTTCTATTTGTTTAACAGCAACTGAAAGCTTATCATTTGAAACTACAAAAGGATTAACTGAGTATATAATCACTTCTTTTAACTCTTGTGTTTTATTATTTGTTAAATACTCATGTTTCGTAATAGATTCAACTTCATCAGCAAAAAATTCAACTCTAATAAATTCATCTTCATAATAAGCAGGATAAATATCAATAACATCACCATTTACTCTAAAATCTGATCTATCAAAAAACTTATCATTTCTTTTATATCCCATTTCTACAAGTTTAAGTAAAAGCTCCCTTTGCGAATATTCAAAGCCAACTTCTAATCTTTGAACCATTGCTTGATACTCTTCAGGATTACCTAAACCGTAATTTGCAGATACAGATGCAATAACAATAACATCATCAAAAGAAAGTAGCGATGCTGTAGTACTTAATCTTAATCTTTCTAGTTCTTCATTTATAGAAGAATCTTTTTCAATAAATAAATCGCTTCTTGGAATATAAGCTTCAGGTTGATAATAATCATAATATGAAATAAAATATTCAACATGGTTATTAGGAAAAAATTGTTTGAACTCACTATATAACTGAGCAGCAAGCGTTTTATTATGAGTCATAATAAGTGTAGGTTTTTGAGTTTTTTCAATAACCTTTGCCATAGTATATGTCTTACCAGAACCAGTAACACCTAATAAAGTATTATATTGATTTCCCTCATTTATTGAATCACTTAGAGCTTTTATCGCATTGGGTTGATCACCTGCTGGACTGTAATCACTTATAACTTCAAATTTTCCGATTTTATTTTCCTTAGTAAAATATAATTATAAATTTTCTTTTAAAAATATATGATTGTTTAATTTGATATATTTATTATCACAACAAAGAGAAGGTATATTTATATATTTTTGATTTGCAAATTCATAAGTCTCACCTTGATGATAATGACCTTCTATAACTATATCTGTTTTGTAGTTTTTTATTCTTTTATTTATTAACTTTTTAAAGTCTTGCATTTTATGACAAATGTTTTTTTCTAAAAGTGAAGATTCAATTTTCTTAGAAATAAAGCTATTTAAATCAATGATATTTAAAAATCTTAATAAAAATGAATTTCTAATAATTGAACAATATAAGTCATATTTCCAATCTATAAAATTATCTCCATGTGAAAAAGAAATACTCTTATCTTTGTATTTAGCTAGCAATGGTTGATTATTTCTTTTTACAACTTTAATATTTGGAAATAGTTCTTGTAAATTATAATCATGATTTCCTTCTAAATAAATTATTTCAATATTCTTAGAAAGTTTATTTAGAAGTTCTATTACAGTTTTATTTTGTTTTATAAAATAAGCACTTTCACATGATAAAAAGTCAAAGTTATCACCCATTAGAATAAGTTGCTTTGTTTTTATTTCTTCGCTTTTTATTTTTTGCAAAAAGCTTAAAAACTGAGTATTTTTTAAATTATAGTGTGAATCAGCTACAAAAACTGAGTTTTCTTGGATATTAAGGAACATAAGCTATTTTTGGTATTCCTTCATTTTCTTCAAACCCACACATTATATTTGCGTTTACAACAGCTTGAGAAGAGGCACCTCGAAGTAAGTTATCAATTGAAGAGTTGATAAAAAGTGCTTTACCATTTCGTGATACAAAAATATCACAAAAATTAGTACCTGCTACCATTTTTAAATCAACTGGAGTTTTTCTAACTCTTACAAACTCATTATTTGCATATGTATCTTCTAAAATCTTTTCTACATCAATTTCATCTTTTAATGTTGCATAAACAGAAACTAACATACCTCTTGTTACTGGAAGTAAATGAGGCACAAAGTTTATTTGAAATTCTTTATTTTTTACTAATTTAATTTTTTCTTGAATTTCAGGCATGTGTCTATGTTTAAATGGATTATATGCGTGAGTATTTTCATTTAAATTTACAAAATGTGCAACTTCACTTAATTTCTTTCCAGCACCACTAACACCTGATTTTGCATCAATAAAAATCTGACTTTTATCTTCTATAAAATCAATAAAAGGTAATAATGCTAGCAATGTAGCCGTTGGATAACATCCAGGATTTGCTACAAGTTTTGAGTTTTTAATATCATTTGCATAATATTCAGGCAAACCATAAACAGAATCATTTATATGTTCTTTATCTTCATGGGCACAATAATGTTCTTCATAAGTATCAAGTTGAAGTCTGTAATCAGCAGATAAATCAACCACTTTTACATCAATTTCAAGTAACTCTTTTGCAAAAAACATAGATGTTTTATGTGGAAGTGCTAGAAATGCTATGTCAGCAACTTTAGCTACTTCTTTTGCATTTGCCTTTAAGACATCAATATTTATAACATCTTTTAAACAAGGATGTAAATCTTGAACATTCTGTTCTCCAGTTGAGTTTGCAATATATGTGATATTAAATTTTGGATGAGTTAATAAAAGTTTTATCAGCTCTAAACCAGTATATCCACTAGCTCCAATAATCGCTACATTCATTATAAATCCAACTCTTTATAAGCAATACTTAAAATCTCGTAAGTCTTCGTACCACCTGGTAGTGTAGCTTTCACTTCATCACCCTCTTCTTTTCCAAGAAGTTGTTTAGCTAATGGAGAGTTAAAAGAAATCAAACCTTTTTCGGCATGTGATTCAACTCCACCAACAATTGAATAAGTAAACTCTTCATCAGTATTTACATCAACAATTTCAATAGTTGAACCAAAGCTTACTCTTGTATGTGGAAGTGTTGATGGATCTATAATTACAGCTTTTGAGATAATTGCTCCAAGTTCAGCTATTTGTACATCAATTAGTTTTAATTTATCTTTTGCAGCATGGTATTCAGCATTTTCTTTTAAGTCACCTAATTGTCTAGCTTCATCAAGTTCAATCACTGTTTCAGGTCTCTCTTTTGATTTTAAAAAATCTAATTCTCCTGTAATTTTTTCGTATCCGACATTTGTCATGGGCTCTTTATCCATCAACATCTCCAATCATTAATTTATGATATAATAGCGAAAATTTTTAAAAGAGTAGTTTATATGAAATATGATAGAACAAAAAAGCTTTTTGGCGACGAAGTATTTGATAAATTTCAAGATACAAAACTAATACTGCTAGGAGTTGGTGGCGTTGGAAGTTTTGCTTTAGATGCACTTTATAACACTGGAATTACAAATATCACTATTGTAGACTTTGATACATATGAAGAGTCAAATATGAATAGACAATTAGGTAGTGTAGGAAATATCGGACGAATAAAAGTGGATGTTTTAAAAGAAAAATATCCTGATATTACTGCTATAAATACAAAAATTACACCCCAATGGATTGATGACTTTGATTTTTCATCTTATGATTATATTTTAGATGCAATAGATGATATAAAACCAAAGGTTCATTTGATTCAAAGACATTATAAAAAAATTATTACAACTAGTGGAAGTGCTAAAAGAATAGATCCAAGTAAGATAGAATATAAATCTATTTGGGATACTTTTAATGATCCATTTATCAGAAAAATAAGAACAGAACTAAAACAAAAGGGATTTAAAAAAAAGTTTAAAGTTATATTTTCATCTGAAAATCCAAATTGTATAGAAAAAGGAAGTTTTGAAGCAGTTACTGGTTCATTTGGATTGATGATGGCATCTGTAACTGTACAGAAAATATTTAATAAAAGTTAAAATTTATATTGCTAAATCAAAAGAACTTTTGAGGTAACATTTGAATTATTGAAATTATTAATAATATACCCAAAAAGATATTAACTGATTTGATATATTTTGACTTAGTTAATATTTTTTTGATTACGCTTCCAAACAAAGTCCAACTAATAGATGATAGTATACTAATTATAAAAAACACAAAGGCAATAAAAAATAATTGAGTATAGAAATTATATTCAAAACTAATATAAGATGAAGCAATACTAAATGCCATTACCCAGGCTTTTGGATTAATCCATTGAAATAATGAAGCTTGTAAAAATGTGATTGGTTTTGCTTTAGAATCTGATTCTTCATATCTAATGTCTGAAAAAATTATTTGGTAAGCTAACCTTAGCATATACATAATACCCAATATACTTAGAATATTAAAAATAGTAGTATTTAAAGTTATAATATTACTAAAAGCAAAGCCTACAATAAATACCATAATTGGAAAACCAATTGCAATTCCAAAAATATGTCCCCAAGTTCTTTTTATTCCAAATTTAATTCCAGACGCAATTAATAAAAAATTATTAGGTCCTGGTGTAAAACTTGTTGAAATTGCAAATAAAACAACTGCTATCATAAAGTTAGCTGAAAACATTCTTTATTTTCTTATTTATTTTATTTCTAACCATTCTTTAAAATCTTCTATTTGTTTTTTTGTTTGTTCTGTTGATGTTCCACCAAGTGATGTTCTTGCATTCATAGAGTTTCTTAAATCTAAATACATTACAATTTCTTCATCGATATCTTTGATTTGTTCATTTGCTTCTCTAATTTCTTCAACTGTTAATTCACTAATATCTTTGTTTAAACTATTAGCTTTTTCTACTACATCTTTAGTAATATAATAAGCTGTTCTAAAAGGCATGTTTTGTTTTTGAACTAAAAAATCAGCTAAATCAGTTGCACTCAAGTGCCCTATTTTACAAGCACTTTCCATTTTATCTGTATTTATAATCATAGTTTTAATAACTTCATTTAAAATCTTTAATGAAATTTCAATAGTCTTAACAGAATCAAAAACACCTTCTTTATCTTCTTGTGTGTCTTTGTTATAAGCTAATGGTAAACCTTTCATAACTGTTAGAAGTGAAATCAAGTTTCCATATACTCTTCCAGTTTTTCCTCTAAGTAATTCAGGTACATCAGGGTTTTTCTTTTGTGGCATAATTGAAGAAGTTGTTGCATACTCATCACTCATTCTTACAAATTGAAACTCGTAAGATGACCAAGTTACTAGCTCTTCTGAGATTCTTGATACGTGCATCATCGAAGTTGCAATATTAAATAAAATTTCCAAAGCAAAATCTCTATCTGAAACTGTATCCATAGCATGAGAAGTTGGTGCTTTAAATCCTAATTTATCAGATGTGCTTTGTCTATTTATATTATGTGGTGTTCCAGCAAGAGCAGCTGAACCTAAAGGTGAGTAGTTATTTCTCTCATACGAACTTTCAAATCTCTCTAAATCTCTTTTAAACATATTTGCATAAGCTAATAAATGATAGCCAAAATTAAGAGGTTGTGCGTGTTGTAAATGTGTCATACCTGGAATTAAAGTTTCAGTATATTTTGAAGCTACATCTACAAAAGTATCTACTAATTGTTTTAATAAATCTTTAATACTTAATGATTTTTCTTGTACATATAATCTAAAATCAGTTGCGACTTGATCATTTCTACTTCTAGCTGTATGAAGTCTTTTTCCAGGTTCACCTATGATTTCAGTAAGTCTATTTTCAACTGCCATATGTATATCTTCATAAGCAAGTGAAAATTCAAATTTTCCTGATTCGATTTCTTCTTTTACTTGTAATAACCCATCTTCAATTGATTTTTGTTCTTCGTTTGTTAAGACACCTTGTTCACATAACATTTGTGAATGAGCAATTGAACCTTTTATATCTTGAGAATAAAGTTCTTTATCGAACATAATTGAAGCATTAAATTCATCAAGAATTTGTGCATTTGTGTTTTTTAATATTTGATTATTTTGATTTGACATCTATCTTCCTATGTAGTAATAAGCTTTAATTTCGCGTATTATAACATAAGTGATATTATTTAAAAGCAGAGACTTTATGAAACTATAATTTTAATAATATTAGCTAAAAGCATAAAAACTAAGACTATGATTAATACTTTTTTAATGAACTTTTCACCACCTTTAATAGCATAATGACTTCCAGTCCATGAACCAGCCATATTTGCTAATGCCATAGGAAGTGCAATCATCCATAAAACTTTTCCAGCTGTTACAAAAGCAATTGCTGAACCTAGATTTGTAGCTAAGTTCAAAGGTTTTGTTGAAGCAGTTGAAATAATATAATCCAAATGCAAAAACTTTTTCATAGCAATTGTCATATAGGTACCAGTACCAGGTCCAAGTAAACCATCATAAAATCCAATAGGAGCTGTTGCTAATACAATATTTTTTTTTGTTAATTTAGTGTTCTCTTCTTTTATATCTTTACTTTTTTTGAATAAAAAGAGCAAAGCAATTGGAATAGATATTAAAATAGCCCATTTTATGATTTCATCAGATAAAAACATAACTAATTCACTTCCAATATAAGAAGCAATTAAGCAAGGAATTATTGCAATACTAACAACTTTAAACGATATTTTTTTACTAAGAAAGTATTTTAAAGTAGCTATTGATACACCAAATAAACTAGCCATTTTATTGGTTGCTAGTACAAAAACAGGAGGTATCCCACTTAATAATAGTACTGGTACTTGTACCATTCCACCGCCACCAGCAATAGAATCAATATATCCTGCAACAAAGCCTGTAATAATAAAAATAATGATCCATGTAGTTGTTATGTCTTCTAAAAATTCCATATATGTTCTTTATTGTTTTTGAAAGTATAACTAAAATAGTGTTGATTATTTATTTTTAAGATACAAACAATACAAACAACACCTACAAAACAACTTGAAAAAATCATAAAATCTTAAATGAAAATATTTATAATTTACCCTAATCAACTTTTTAAAAATATTGAAATACTAGAAAATTCAAAAGTACTCTTAGTAGAAGATCCATTATTTTTTACCCAATATCATTTTCATATACAAAAGTTAGTACTTCACCGTGCTAGTATGAAGTTTTATGAAGAGTACTTAAAAGAAAAAAATATTACAGTTGAATATTTTGAAGATGAGTCATATTTAGAAGAATATAAAAATGAAGAAATTTGTATCTATGATTTATTTGATAATTATTTAGAAAAAAAAATTTATACAAACTTTACTAATATCACAACATTTAAAAATCCAAATTTTATAAATCCTGATGATTCAAATAAATTAATGCACAATTTCTATAAAAATAGAAGAAAAGAATTAGATATTTTTATGGAAAATGGAAAACCTCTTCATGGAAAATATAGTTTTGATAGTGATAATAGAAAAAAACTTCCAAAAGGTATAAAGATACCTCCTACTTTTAGTTATGATAATAAATATGTAAAAGAAGCAAAAATTTATTGTAAAAAGTTTAAAACTATAGGACTTATAAGTGATGACTTTTACTATCCTACAACTTTTGATGAAGCAATAATTCAACTTGATTACTTTATAAAAGATAAATTTACAAACTATGGTGACTATCAAGATGCAATAACAAAAGTTGATAATGAGTATTTTTTATTTCACTCAAATATTTCAAGTTCTTTAAATATTGGTCTTTTAGATTTAACACAGCTAATACAAAAAACAGTAACGACAGATGTTCCTTATAATGCTAAAGAAGGTTTTATAAGACAAGTGATTGGCTGGAGAGAATTTATGCTACGTATTTATAAAGACAATGGTACCCAACTTCGAAATTCGAATTTTTTTGAGTTTAAAAATGAAATACCATTTAAAATACTTGAAGCAAGAAGTGGAATTGCTCCTTTAGATGACTGTATTAAAAAGTTGAACCAAAGTGCATATAATCATCATATAGAAAGACTAATGATTATAGGAAATTTATTTTTGTTACTTGAAATAAAACCAAATTCTGTTTATGAGTTTTTTATGAAATATTATATTGATGCTTACGATTGGGTTATGATTGGAAATGTGTATGGAATGAGTGGATTTAGTGATGGAGGAAGTATCACAACTAAGCCGTATATTTCTAGTTCTAATTATATTATCAAAATGAGTGATTATAAAAAAAGTGAAGATTGGAGTCCAATTGTTGATGCTTTATACTGGAGATTTTTATATAAATATTCAAATAAATTTGCTCAAAACCCTAGAATGAAAATGCAAATAGCACTTTTGAATAAAATGCCTGAAGAAAAATTAAAAAATCACTTACAAATATCAAATGATTTTATGAAGGATCTTTTTATTACAAATTGATATATTTTCAACTACAAAAAATATTTTTTACTAAAATAAGAGTATGAAAACAGATATTTATGAAAAAATGGAAATTCTTAGTAATAGTGCGAAATATGATGTGTCTTGTTCATCAAGTGGTGTTGAAACTAACTTTAAAAAAGGAGAGTTAGGGGCTACTCATACAAGTGGTATTTGCCATAGTTATACGCCTGATGGAAGATGTATATCATTACTTAAAGTATTACTTACAAATATATGTATTTATGATTGTGCTTATTGTATAAATCGTGTATCAAACGATATACAAAGAGCTGTGTTCACACCAAGAGAATTAGCAGATATCACTATAAACTTTTATAAAAGAAATTATATTGAAGGACTTTTTTTAAGTTCTGGTATTGTAAAAACTGAAGACCATACAATGACTTTAATATTAAAAGCTTTAAAAATTTTACGCCATGAGTATAAATTTAATGGATACATACATGTAAAGCTCATACCTGGAAGTAGTATGGAATTAGTAGAACAAATAGTAAAATTAGCAAATAGAGTAAGCTCAAATATCGAACTACCAAGTGATAAATCATTAAAATTACTAGCTCCAAATAAAACAAAAGAAAAAGTGCTTCAACCTTTAAAATACGCACGAGATTTAAGTCTAGAAAAGAATCAAAAACCAATTGGTATGAGTACACAGTTAATTATTGGAGCTACACCTGAAAGTGACAAAGATATATTAAAACTAAGTTCTGCTTTATATGATAAAGCTTTATTAAAAAGAGTTTATTATAGTGCTTATATTCCTGTGAATGATGATAAAAATCTTCCCTCGATTATTTCCAAACCACCAATGTTAAGAGAGCATAGACTTTATCAAGCAGATTGGTTACTAAGGTTTTATGACTTTACATGGAATGAGATTGTAAATGATGAATTTCCTAATTTAGACGAAGATTTAGATCCAAAAGCATTTTGGGCAATAAATAATCTAAAGTATTTTCCAATGGAAATAAATACAGCTTCAAAGGAAGAATTATTAAGAATCCCTGGAATTGGAGCTAGGGGTGTATTTAAAATTTTGAAAGCAAGAAGATTTAAAAGACTAACTTTTCATGATTTAAAAAAATTAAAAATTTCTATAAAAAAAGCAAAATATTTTATCACTTGTGATAAAGAATTTCAAAAAGAAATCCCATTTTATAAAGAAAATATAAGAACAGCACTTATAAAACCAGAACCTAAACAAATAATCCAACAGCCATCACTGTTTGATCTAAGTTCTATTACTGGCGAAATATGATTTTAATTTATGATAACTCTTTTGAGGGATTTCTGTCATTAGTATATGATGTTTTTTATCAAAAATTAAAGCCTTTGAAAATTCACAAAAAACTTCCAAATGAAATGATATTTGAGGAGATACACTTTATAAAAACAAATGAAGAAAAATATACAAAAGTTTTGAAAGCTATCAAATCAAATTTTTCAAAACAGAGTATAGAAAAAATACTAAATATATTTATGTGTGACTCAAAGAATTTTGAAATGCATTTATTAGAATATATTATTCTTGGATTTAAAAGCAAAAAAGAACTTTTAAATATTAATAATTCTTGTGTTTTTTATCTTACTAACTTAGAAAAAGAACTATTTAAAAATGTTCATAAGATGTATGCTTTTATAAGATTTGAAGAGCTAGAAGATTGTAGTTTATATGGAAAACTAGAATGTAAGTTTAATGTAGTATATTTTTTAGCAAAGCATTTTTTAAAAAGATTTAATAATCAGAACTTTATAATCCACGATATAAATAGAAAATTAGCTTTTATAAAAATTGATAATAATTTTTCGATTCAAAAAGTATCAGACTTTGAAGATCCTAACTATTCACAAAACGAAGAAAAATTCCAAAAACTTTGGAAGAGTTTTTTTAAAGGTGTAACAATTAAAGAAAGAATAAATCTAAAACTTCAACAAAACCAAGTTCCCTTGATATATAGAACATATATGAGTGAGTTTAACTAATTTAAACTTCTACTATGAAGATTTATAAAAGTAAAAAGGCTCATGCATAAGCACGAGCCTTTTATAAAGTTTTATTAAATTGGTAAAACTCTTAAGTTTTCGTCAATTTTTTGTTGTAATACAGATTCGATTGCATATAAAGTTCCAGTAGACCCAGACGAACATCCTGAACATGAACCTAAGTATCTGATATATAAATCATAATGAGGAATATTTTCTTTAATGTCAATAATTTCCATATTTCCACCATCCATTAATAACATTGGTCTAATATCTTCATCTAATACTGAATCAATAGCTTTAATTCTTTGAACTAAAGTCATTTTATCAAATGTTAATTCACCTGATTCAGAAGCATCAGCTGCATCTTTCATTTTAGATTCTTCCATTTGTGATCTTGTATCTGTTAAAATATCAACTAAGTAATGTTCCATCTCTTCATGACCACCAGGCTTAACACATGACTTACAAAAAGCACCTGCTTTTGTAAAGTCAGTAATTTGCTCAACAGTTGTTAAATCATTGATTTTAATAACTTCTTGAAGTGTTCCTAAGCTTACTCTTGCACATTCACATACAATAACCTCAGTTTCGAAAGATTCCATATCAACACCTTTGTACTCAGATGCAGCTTTTTTAATAACATCATAAGCCATAACAGAACAGTGCATTTTTTGAGGTGGAACAGCTGGAGTATCTGGATTATCTCTTAATGCTTTTTCAACATCAATATTTGTAATCTTAACAGCTTCATCAACAGTTTTACCAACACATAATTCAGCCATAACATCAGAAGATGCAATTGCAGTACCACAACCAAAAGATTTGAATTTTGATTCTTCAATAACGTCAGTTTTTTCATTTACAGCCCAGTATAATCTTACTGCATCACCACATGATTCAGCACCAAAGTCAGCAACAATTAGTTTTGTTCCTAATTCTTTAGCTCTTTCTTCAGTAATTTCACCTTGATGTTGAGGGCTATTCATTCTATTTACAACTTGATTTGAATATTCATCCCAAATTGATCCACTAATTAAATCATTTTTTGCCATGTCATTTTCCTTTTTATTATTCTATTATTTTTATAAAGCTGATTTATGAGATTCAGGTGCATATGCATATGAACTTGAAAGTGCTCTTAATCTTTTAACTGCATTTTGAACTACTTCGATTGCATAATCAATTTGTTCTTCAGTATTAAATCTACTCAAAGAGAATCTAACACCTGTATGAGCTAATTCACTATCACTTCCAAATGCATTCATAACAGGATTTGCTTCTAAATCTTCACTAGCACATGCACTTCCTGTTGAAGCACCAACACCATTTTGATTTAAATCCCATAACATAGATTCACCTTCAACACCTCTAAAAGAAATTAAAGTTGTGTTCGGAGTTCTATTACCTTTTCCACCAATTACAATAGTCTCTGGTAATTCTAAAATTGCAGTTTCTAATTTATCTCTTAATTTACTTACATGATTTTCTTCATAAGCTAGAGCCATTTTAGATGTTGCTAAATGCATAGCCCATCCCATTCCAACCATCGATGCAACATCAACAGTACCAGCTCTATGTCCACCCATTTGCTCTCCACCGTTTAAAAGAGGAGTTAATGCAGAACCTTTTTTAACATATAATCCACCAATACCTTTTGGTCCATGGAATTTATGCGCAGAAAAACTTATATAATCAAGATTGCAATCTTGAACATCTACTGGAAATTTTCCAATTGCTTGCGTTGCATCAGAATGAAATGCTACACCAGTAGTTTTACAAATTAATCCAATTTCTTTGATTGGAAAGATTTTACCAGTTTCATTATTTGCCCACATGATTGTAACTAATGCAGTTTCTTCTGTAATAGCATCTCTTATAGACGATGATTCTAAAACACCTTCTTCATTTACAGGTAAATAAGTAACTTTAACGCCTTGCGTTTCTAAAAACTTACATGCCGCAGTTGTAGCTGGATGTTCAACTTCACTTGTGATAATATGATTTTTATTACCATTTAAAATTTCATCAACCCAAATACCTTTTATAACTGTGTTAATACTTTCAGTTGCATTACCTGTAATAATAATATCATCTTCATCTGCTGCATTAATTCCCTCATATAAAAAATCTAAAGCTTCCACCATCTTAGGGTGAGTTCCTGCTCCAAACTTATGAAGTGAATTAGGGTTTCCATATATGTCACAAAAAAATGGTTTCATTTCTTCGAAAACTTTTGGATCTACCATCGTAGTTGCATTATTATCTAAATAAACTTCCATCATATTCTATATTCCTATTAGTTTAATTGTTTACTATTTTAATTTCTATTTTTTAATCAAATTTATTTTAGTGTAAATAGGATAAAAATTGTCTTAATTAAATAGTTTGATTCAAAATACTTAAATTCATCACAAATTTTGGCAATATTATAGTCAAATTAGTATAAAAGCATTGATATACAATAAAGTGATGTTAAGTTTACTATGTAATAATATAATAAAATATAAAAAGGTTTATAATGAAAAAAATATTAGTAGCATTAATGTTTACATTATTATCTCTTACTTTAGTTGCATCTGAAAATAAAGAAGAGAAAGAAGTACTAACAGTTGGTATGGAATTAGCATATCCTCCATTTGAAATGAGTGATAAGAACGGTGTTCCACAAGGTGTATCTGTGGATTTTGCAAAAGCACTTGGGAAGTATTTAGGAAGAGAAGTAGTTATTGAAAATACTGCATGGAGTGGATTAATTCCATCTTTAAAAACAGGAAGAATTGATTTAATTATTTCGTCTATGACTATTACTAAAGAGAGACAAAGATCTATTAATTTCTCAATTCCTTATGCACAATCTTCACTTGCAATCTTAGCAAATAAAAACTCAGGTGTTCAAAGTATTGATGACTTGGATAAAACTGGAAAAAAAGTTGCAGTAAAAAAAGGTTCTACTGGACATGTTTATGTAAGTAAAAACTTTAAAAATGCAGAAATTTTAGTATTTGATAAAGAGAATGCTTGTGTTCTTGAAGTAGTTCAAGGAAAAGTAGATGGTTTTTTGTATGACCAATTAACTATTTATAAAAACTATGTTCAACACAAAGATACAACTGTTGCACTTTTAAAATCTTTTCAAAAAGATTTTGAACACTGGGGAGTTGCTCTTAATAAAAAAGATGTTGAACTAAAGGAAAAAGTTGATGAGTTTATAAAAAAAGCTAAAAAAGATGGAACATTTGCAAAGTTTGCAAAAACACATTTAACTGAAGCAAAAGCTACATTTGATGAATTAAATATACCTTTTTTCTTCTAGGAAATAACTATCTTTAAAATAAAAAATTTATTTATAAATGAATTAACTTATAAAAGCAATAACTCCCTTTCTTGGGGAGTATATTTATTTAACTTTATTTTCTTAAGCATACTAATAACTACTCCTGTTTATTTTATGTTTGCAAATATCTCTTATGACTTTAATTGGGAACATGTTTATGAATATAAACAAAAGTTTATCAATGGTTTTTTCATGACAATTACTATTTCTTTTTTTGCACTTATCTTAAGTTTTATAATTGGTTTATTTTTCACATATGCACAAAACTCTAAACTCATAATTTTAAGATTTTTTGCAAGATTTTATATTGAAATTATAAGAGGAACTCCTTTACTTGTTCAAATTTTAATATTTTTCTATGTTTTTGCAAATAACTTAGGTTTTGAAAATAGATATATAGTTGGAACTTTTATACTTGCAATTTTTTCAGGTGCTTATGTTTCTGAAATAATAAGAGCAGCACTTCAGTCAATTGATAAAGACCAATATGAAACAAGTATAAGTCTAGGAATGTCAAACTATCAAACATATAGATATATAATTTTTCCACAAGCATTTAAAAGAATGCTTCCATCATTAACTGGACAGTTTGCTTCGATTATTAAAGATTCATCATTATTATCAATTATCGCAATTTCAGAATTTACTATGAATGCACAAGAAGTTGATGCAATTACATACTCTACATTAGAGAGTTATATACCACTGGCAATTGGATACTTGGCTCTAACATACCCTATCTCTTACTATACTAATCGCTTAGAAAAAGATATAAAATAGTCTTTTTTATACATCATTTTTTAAATAGGATAATTTTTGTCCTATTTAAGTTTCATTTAATTTAATTACTGATATATTTCAAATAGGACAATTATTGTCTTATTTAAAATTTGAATAATTATGGAGTCAATTATGAGTGAGAATAAACACATTCATGACGTTATTAATAGTGAATATAAACTAGGATTTGAAACTTTAGTACAAAGTGATACTTTTCCTAAAGGATTAAATGAAGATGTTATAAAAGCAATATCTGCAAAAAAAGAAGAGCCTTCTTGGCTTTTAGATTTTAGGCTTAAAGCTTATGCTAAATGGTTGAAAATGGAAGAGCCTTCTTGGGCAAACTTAAAATATCCAAAAATCGATTATCAAGATATTGCTTATTTTTCAGCTCCTAAAAAAGCTTTAGATTCTTTAGATGAAGTAGATCCAGAAATATTAAAAACTTATGAAAAATTAGGAATACCATTAGAAGAACAAAAACAATTAGCAGGTGTTAAAACTGTAGCTGTTGATGCAGTATTTGATTCAGTTTCAATTAAAACAACTTATCAAGCTGAATTGGAAGAATTAGGAATAATATTTTGTTCTGTAAGCGAAGCAGCAAATAAATATCCAGAACTATTAAAAAAATATCTAGCTTCAGTTGTACCTGTAACAGACAATTATTTTTCCTGTTTAAACTCTGCTGTATTTACAGATGGTTCTTTTGTATATGTTCCACCAAATACAGTTTGTCCAATGGAGTTATCAACTTACTTTAGAATAAACGCACTTGATACTGGTCAGTTTGAACGAACTATTATTATTTGTGATAAAAATTCTTATGTATCTTATAATGAAGGGTGTTCAGCACCAACAAGAGATGAAAGACAACTTCATGCAGCAGTAGTTGAACTTGTAGCACTTGATGATGCACAAATTAAATATTCAACTATACAAAACTGGTATCCAGGTGATAAAGATGGTAAGGGTGGAATTTTAAACTTTGTAACAAAAAGAGGAAATTGTAAGGGTAAAAACTCAAAAATTTCTTGGACACAAGTTGAAACAGGTTCTTCTTTAACATGGAAATATCCATCATGTATTTTAAAAGGTGATAATAGTGTAGGTGAGTTTTATTCAGTTGCAATATCATCAAAATCTCAACAAGCAGATACAGGTACTAAAATGGTTCATTTAGGGAAAAATACTAAATCTACTATTATTTCAAAAGGTATCTCTGCTATGAATGGAGTTAATGCTTATAGAGGATTAGTACGAGTTGGTAAAGAAGCTACAGGTGCACGTAATATTTCAGAGTGTGATTCACTTCTTATAGGAAATAAATCTAATGCGCATACATATCCATATCATGAAGTTAGAAATATGGATGCAATTATTGAACATGAAGCAACAACTTCAAAAATTTCAGATGAACAACTCTTTTATATATCTCAAAGAGGTATTAGTGAAGAAAATGCGATTTCAATGATTGTAAATGGTTTTTGTAAGGAAGTACTAAAAGAGTTACCTATGGAATTTGCTGCTGAAGCAAAAGAGTTATTAAATATATCATTAGAAGGGAGCGTTGGTTAATTTAACCAGCAAAATAAAACTATGTTAGAAATTAAAAATTTAAAAGTAAATATAAATGATAAAGAGATTTTAAAAGGTTTAAACTTAAATATTAAAGAAGGTGAAATTCACGCATTAATGGGAATTAATGGAGCTGGAAAATCAACTTTGGTAAAAACATTAAGTGCTCACTATGATTGTGAAGTTACAGATGGAGCAATTACTTATAAAAAGAAAGATTTATTAGATTTAGATGTTTCGCAAAGAGCAAACGAAGGTATTTTTATGAGTTTCCAAAATCCTATTGAAGTTCCTGGCGTTAATAATAGCTACTTTTTAAAAACAGCAATAAACGAAAAAAGAAAGTATGCTGGGCAAGAAGATATAGATACTATGGATTTTTTAAAACTTATTAAAGATCAAACAGCCAAATACAACCTTGATAAAAAACTTTTACAAAGAGATTTAAATGAAGGTTTTTCAGGTGGTGAGAAAAAGAGAAATGAATTAATCCAATTACTACTTTTAGATCCAGATTTAATCATGTTAGATGAAATAGATTCAGGTCTTGATGTAGATGCTATTAAAACAGTTGCAAATGTAATAAATTCTATGTTAGATGGGAAAAAATCTGTTTTAATGATTACACACTATGATAGATTATTAGAATTAATTAAACCTGATTTTGTTCATATTTTAAATGATGGACAAATTGTAAAAACAGGAGATTATTCTCTTGCTTTAGAGCTAGATGAAAAAGGCTATGAAGGAATAGGAATTAAAGATGAGAGTAAATGAAATTGAAGGGTTAGTTCTACCTACAAAAAAAGATGAAGAGTTTATAAAAGTAAATTTTGCTGAACTTTTTTCATATGATTTTAAAAATACCAAAAGCTATAAATTTGATATTATGGGTTTAGAAGTAAGAAAAGATACTAAAGGATATGCAAATTCATTATTTGAAATTACTAAAAGTTTAGATGAAAATCAAGTGATTTTAACAATAAATTCTAATATTCCAGAACCTATTTGCTTAATTCATAAAATAAAAGAAGATGAAACATTTTTTACAAACTCATTAAAAATTGAAGTTAAAGAAAATGTAAAAGCATCTGTTATAGAAGTTTTTACAAACACATCAAATAATAGTGCTTATTGTCTAAATAGAACATTTGAAGTAGATGAAAATGCAAATTTTGAATATGCAAAAGTTCAAGATATAAACGATGCTAATTATTTAGTTTTCAATTTAGACATAGAACAAAAAGACAATTCAAAGTGTAAAATTACAAACTTTGAGTATGGAACTGGTGTAATTATTAATAACATTGTGAACGTACTAGATAATAAAAATTGTGATTACAAACTAAATACTTTAGTTAAATCGCAGAACTCATCAAATACAGCAAATATAATAAATACCGTACACAATAATGAAAACTCTATAAGTAATATAAATTTTAAACATTCATTAAAAGATAAATCACGTACAGTATTTAAAGCAAAGTCTATAGTAAATAAAAATGCTCTTTATACAAAAGCTTTTCAAAACTCAAATACTATTTTACTTTCAAATGATGCTACTATTTATGCACAACCACATTTGGAGATATTAGTAGATGAACTTGAAGCTAGTCATGGAGCAACTACAGGAACTTTAGATAAGGAACAATTACTATATTTACAGTCACGTGGAATAAACAAAGACCTAGCTTATGAAATACTTTTAAAAGCTTTTGAACAAAAAATATATGATAATATTGAAGATAAATTAATTAAAGAATTTATAGATTCATATGAAAGGAAAAGCTATGTTTAAAAAAGATTTTACATATTTTGAAAACTCAGACATAGTATATTTAGATAATGCAGCAACTACTCAAAAACCAAAAACAGTAGTTGCTTCGCAAGTTGAGTATTATGAAAAATATTGTGCAAATACTCATAGAAGTAACTTTGGAGATGCAAATAAAGCAACACAAAAATTTGAGAATGCAAGAAAAATATTAAAAAACTTTATAAATGCAAAAAAAACAGAAGAGATAATATTTACAAAAGGTGTAACTGAGTCTATGAATTTTATTGCAAACTCATATGCTAAAGATTTTAAAACTGTGATTATTTCTTCACTTGAACATCATTCAAATATAGTGCCTTGGCATATGCAAGGAAGAAGCTTAGGTAAAGGTTTAGAAGTTGTAAACTGTAATAATAACCTTGATTTTGATATAGAAGACTTTGAAAGACTTTTACAAGAAAACCCAAAATCTTTTGTAAGTGTTACACATATATCAAATGCTTTTGGAAAAATACATGATATTAAAGAAATTATTACCTTAGCACATAAGTATAAAGCAGTAGTAATGATTGATGGAGCTCAAAGTTTAGCTCATACTAGAGTTGACATGCAAGAACTTGATGTAGACTTCTTTGCCATTTCAGGACATAAAACATATGCACCAACAGGAGTTGGAGCTATTTATATAAAAGAAAAGTATTTAAAAGATGTCGAGATTTATCAAACAGGAGGAGCAACTATAGATCAAGTTGATTTTAATTCATCAACTCTTTTAGATGCACCTTATAAGTTTGAAGCTGGAACACAAAATATAGCTGGAATAATTGGTTTTGGTGAAGCTTTAGAATACTTAAATCATGTAGGCTATGAGAATATAGAATTAATTGAAAAAGATGTTTTTAATTATTTAGATGAAGAATTGAAAAAACTTCCAAATATTATATTTTATAATGATATTAAAGATTCAATAGGAAGTAGAAGTTTTAATTTTAAAGGTTTAATTCATGATGATGTTGGAATTTTAGTTGATAAAATGAAAATAGCATTAAGAGTTGGACATCACTGTGCACAACCTATTATGAAAGCACTGAATATTAAAGGTACTATACGGGTGTCTATTAGCTTTTATAATGACTACAATGATGTAGATAAATTAATCGTAGCATTAAAAAAAGCTTTAAAAATGTTAGAAAACTAAAGTAGGATTTTAAATGAGTATTGAACAAAGAGTAGAAAACATAAAAGAAGATTTAGAATTTTTTGAAGACGAATTACAAAAATATGAATATATTATTGATTTAGGGAAAAAATTAGAAAAGCTAGATGAAAAATATCAAATTCCAGTAAACTTAGTACATGGTTGTACTTCACAAGTTTGGTTAATATGTGAGCAAGTAGATAACAAACTTATATTCAAAGGTACTTCTGATGCGATAATTGTAAAAGGTTTAGTTTATATGATTTTACAAATATTTTCGGATTCATCAATTGAAGAGTTAAAAGAAATTGATATGGATATTGTTCACGAACTAAATTTGAGTGAAATAATTACACCAAATAGACAAAGTGGAGTTATAGGAATGATTAAAAAAATAAAAGAGTATGCACTAAAAGCGTAAAGGATTAAAATGTCTGCTAATTACAACTTTGATGAAATAAGAGAGAAAGTAATACAAAATCTTAAAAATGTATTTGATCCTGAAATTCCTGTAAATGTTTATGATTTAGGATTAATATATGAGATAAACTTTGAAGAAAAAGAGCAAGGTTTATATTGTGTTATTTATATGACTTTAACAAGTCCTGCTTGTCCTGTAGCAGGAACAATTATGGAGCAAGTAAAACTAGTAGCACAAGTAGTTGATGAAGTTAATGAAGCTAAGGTTCATATTACTTTTAAACCAAGATGGACTAATGATATGGTTAGTGAAGAAGGTAAAGAAATAATGTTAGCTACTGGTTCTGTTATCTAATATTTGAAGGTACTACAGCTAATAATATTCCACAAAAAATAATTATAGATGAGATAAGTAACTTAAAAGTTAAAATCTCATCTAAAAAAATTATACTTAGAATTATCGCAATTACAGGTATAAATAACTGAATGATACTTGCTGTAAAAACTTCAATTTGCGGTAAGACTTTGTACCAAACAACATATCCAATTGCTGATGTTAAACTACCTGAAATAAAAGCTAATAAAATTCCATTATTTGTTATAGAAATATTATCAATTGGAATAATAAAATAAAATATTACTATAAAAATAGTTGCTTTTATAAAATTATCGCTTGTATCAAATAAAGCATCAAAAGAGCTTTTTCCAAGAATACTATAAACAGCCCAACTAAGACCAGCTAAAATCATTAAAAAAACATGATAATAAGACAATTCAAAATTTTCACTTGGAAATAAGAGATAAACTAATCCTAAAAAAGCAAGTATAATCCCTAAGTTTTTTTTGATTGTAAATTTCTCCTTTTTAAAATATGAAGAAGATAACATAAGTACTTGAACAACACCAAATAGAAGTAAAGCACCAAATCCAGCCTCAATTTCTACATAAGAATAAGAAAAACTAACAGCATATAAAAAAAGCATAAAAGATGTAATCCAATTAGTTTTGATGTTGAAATCAAGTTTTTTATTTTTATAAAAATAAATCAATAATAAGGTAAAAGCTCCAAAAAACAATCGTAAAAAAGTAAATGAATATGCATCGATATAGTTATTTAAAAGTGCTGCTTTACAAAGTATTGAATTTAGTGCTAAAAAAAGTAAGGATAGGATAGTAAGATTAAATAGTTTAACTGTTTCTTTATTTATTGTTATCATAGAAAGTAATATATCATAAAAAAGATTTTAGTTTTAAGTTCTATTAAATAATTAAAAAATAAGTAGAAAATATCTTAATAAAAATTCCAATTATCCGAAAAACTTGATTTTGCGTATAATTTCTATTTTATACAAATTAAGCTTTTAAACAAAGTTAAACGAACTTAAAATAGAACTTAGCTACAATCACTATAAATATTACAAATTGCCACATTTCTCAATAAAATAAATATCTGTTGCTATACTTTACTAAATGATAGGAGTTTAAATGCAACAACTAAATTTATTTAACTTTAAAAATTGTAATAGCACAAAAGGAACAACTATAAAAACTTTAAAATATATAGATTTATTTTGTGGAGCTGGTGGTTTTTCACTAGGTTTTGATAAGTCTGGATTTCAAAATATTTTTTCAGTTGATATAGAAGAAGATTTTTGTAAAACCTACAAAACTAATTTTCCTACACATAAACTAATACCCAAAGATATTTCACAAATTACAAAAGATGAGATAAAAAAATTAGCTGATTCACATGAAGTTGATGTAATTATTGGAGGACCTCCTTGTCAAGGTTTTAGCATAGCAGGAAAGATAGGTAGGAAATTTATTGATGATCCAAGAAATAGACTATTTAAAGAATTTGTTAGAGTTGTAAGTATTGTAAATCCAAAATATTTCGTTATGGAAAATGTAGCAAGACTTTATACTCATAATAATCATAAAACAAAAGAAGAAATTATAGAAGATTTTAATAAATTAGGATATGAAGTTAAGTGTACAATTTTAAATTCTGCTGACTACGGTGTTCCTCAAATTAGAAAAAGAGTTATATTTATCGGTTCAAGAATAAATGAGGATATTTTATTTCCTAAAACTACTCATGCAAATTTTAAAACAGTAGGTGAAGCTTTAAATGATTTACCTGTATTAAGTTCTGGAGAAGAATCAAATATCCTTAATCATAAAGCAATGAATCATACAGAACAGATGTTGCAAAAAATGAGTTTCATTAAAGATGGTGGAGATAGAAAAGATATACCTATTAATTTAAGACCAAAAACTGGAGATGTTAGAAAATACATTAAATATAGCAGCAATAAACCATCTGTGACTATTACAGGAGATATGAGAAAAGTTTTTCACTATTCTCAAAATAGAGCTTTAACTGTTAGAGAATTGGCAAGGTTACAAACATTTCCTGATAATTTTGAATTTAAAGGTAGTAGCATATCTGCACAGCAACAAGTTGGCAATGCAGTGCCTCCACTTATGGCTGAGGCAATAGCAAAAAACATATTAAATATGATGAGAGAAGACAATAAAAGTAAAATTTTATTTGATTATAAATATCCAAAAGTTAACTATATTGGAAATAAAGAAAAATTAGTAAACTGGATTTGTGATTACTTTCCCAAAGATGCTGAATCTATATTTGATGCTTTTAGCGGTGGATCATCTATCGGGTATGAAGCGAAAAGAAGAGGATATAAAACAATTAGTAATGATATATTAAAAATAAATTACTATTTAGCAAAATCACTTATTGAAAATAACAATGATACTTTAACCAAAGAAGACATAGATATTATATTTCAAGGAAAACCAAAAAAAGGTTTTATGTGCAAAAACTATTCAGAAGTTTTTTTCTTTCCTCAAGAGTGTATGGAGCTAGATTTATATAGAAAAAATATTGAAAATCTATCCTCAGAATACAAAAAATCTATTGCATTTACTTTAATAAGAAGAGCTATGATTCGTAAAATGCCATATTCAAGATTTAATCTAAATTGGGAAAAAATAAAACAACTTAGAGATGAAGAGTATAGTTATGCAAAGTATAAAAGAAAAAGAGCTTATCATAATGAATCATTTCAAAGCCATTTTATAAAAAATTTAATTGACTATAATCATGCAATATTTGATAATAATCAAAAAAATGAAGTTTATAATGATGATATATTTAATCTACTAGATAAAATTGAAGCAGATATAATTTATTTAGACCCCCCATACACTGGAACTATGAATAACTATTTTGGATTTTATGGACTTATTGATGAGTATATCCATTCAAAAAAATTAAAACCTTTTGAAAATAATTTTATAGATAAAAAATCCTCTTTAGCATTGTTTGATAAGTTGTTTTCAAATTTAGGAAATTTTAAATATTGGTTTTTAAGCTATAACAATAATTCTTATCCCTCAAAGGATGAGTTAATTAATATCATAAGACAATATTCTAATGATATTCAAGTTATTGAAAAACCTCATGATTATAAAGTTACAGGTAAAGAAAAAAAGACTAAAAATACTGAATATTTATTTATAATTAAAAATACTCAATATCAAGGATCTAATTAATGCAAACACAAATTTATGAAGATTACTGGGAAATAACAAATGCTTTTACAAATTATAATGGAGAAAAGTTCCTTACTACATTAAAAATTTGTGTTGAGTTTATAGATGAATTTAAAAGTGAAGCACCTAGTGAAGAAAAATATGCTAGATTACAAAATAAAATCAATGATGCTTTACCAAAAAACTTTACCTCAATTAGAAAATCAATTAATCAACTATCTAAGTTAGGATTTATAGGCTCATTTTTAAAATCTTATCACCCTGATGCAGTAAATTATTTAAACGCAAAAACAAATAAAAAAAGACAATCACTTTTATCTAAAATTGTTTATTCATCATCAAGTTTTAGTCGTTCATATGAAAAAGTATCTACATATAATCATGTTAATTTTATCATTAAAACATTAGAAGAAGTTGGAAATTTAACGAAAGAAGATATTAAAGGATTAATGATTGTTAATATTAACAATCATAAAATAGGCTATTTAACACGAAATGAAATTGACAAATACATAAATCTTGCCAATAATGGTGCATTTGATGAAAGAAAATTTAATCAAATAGGATACTTATGGAATTTATTAAAAAAATTAGATGATTTGGTTGTAATTGATAAAAAATTATATTTTGAAGAAGATGCAAAAGTTATTTTTGGAGAAGATTTAAAACAAGAAACTAAGAAACGAGATGGATATTTACATAGAATTTATAAAAATCAGTTAAAAGAAGAAACAGAAGAAAAACTTGAACAAACAAAATGTATGCTTGAAAAGATATCATATCCATCATTAGTCGCCAGTCATATAAAACCTTTTATTAATTCTGATGGAAATGAAGCTTATGATCCAAATAACGGTTTATTATTAAGTCGAAATATGGATATACTATTTGATCAAGGGTATATCTCTTTTAATAATGATGGAACAATAATATATTCCCCTCAATTAAATCAAGATGTTACAAAACGCCTTGATAATTATAAATTAGATAGTATATTTATAAATGAAAATAGAATACAATATTTTGACTATCATAGAAATAATGTATTTAGAAGAAGTGCTTAATCATTCAAAAGAGAGAACAAAACTAAACTCTCTTTTTCTACAAATACTACTTTTCAAATATTCTATCAAGTGTAGAAATTGCTAAAAACTTATCAAAATAGGCTCTATTTAAATTTTGTTTTGCTTGTGTTAACAAGTAATTTGCATCTGTTAAATCTGTACTTGTTGAAACACCTTCATTAAATCTATTTTTAATAATTTTATAGTTTTCTTTTGCTTGTTCTTGTGATAAAGTAGCTGTGTTAAAATTTTCTACTGCTACTTCTAAATTTGAACTTGCATTTTCAAACTGTAGTTTAATATCAAGTTTAGTTTTTACTAATTGTGTTTTTGCTTTTAAATATCTAGTTCTATAAATATTATCTTTTGCTTCATCCAAGCCACCATTATACAAGTTCCAAGAAGCACTTAAACTCAAAATATTTTGATTATTATAATCAGCTATATCTTCATAATATTGCTTATGAGATAATGCAGCATCTACTTTAGGATAAAATGAGCTTTTAATAGATTTTTTTTGTTGTTTTATAGCTTCTAAATTCATAGTTAAAGCTTGTATTTCACTTCTATTATCTAAAATTTTTGTATCATAATTTGAAACTTCTAATGTAGTATTATTTAACTTCTCAATAATTTCTAAAGATAAGTCCATGCCGCCTAAAAGATTTGATAATCTATTTTTTGCCGTTTTTAAAGCGCCTTTTGCTTTTGTAATATTTTGCTTAGCAGTTGACATGTTTATTTGAACTTGCAGTAGGTCATTTTTAGCAATTAAGCCTTGTTCATATCTATTTTTAGAATTTTCATATTGCTCTTTAAAAAGACTATAAGCACTATTATAAGTTTCGAGTGCATTTTGTTTATCTAGATAATTTATATATGTGATTTTAGTATTTAAAATAATATCTTGTTTTAAAGCATTTAAAGAAAAGTTTGAACTTTTTGATAAAAACCTTGAAGAGTTTTTATCAGATATATCTTTAAAACCATTAAATAAATTATAAGAAATTTCTGCAGTGAAAGTAGCATCTATTTGTGCTTGAGTAGAATAAGCTATTTCATCTTTATCATTGTATGCAAAACCTAATCCTACTTTTGGTAGAAGATTAGAGTTATTTAACTTTATATTTTCTAAACTTTCTAAATAATCAAAGTTTTTAGCTTGAATATCAAGATTCTTTTCTAATGCAATATTTACAGCTTGCGATAAATTTAATGCATTTACATTAGCAGCTAAAGTTGAAGCTGTTAATATACCTAGTAATAGTTTTATTTTTATATTTTTCATTGTTTTCTCCTATGCCTTACTAACATCAACTGGTTTTTTTGCTTTATTGCCAATTCTTTGTTCTAGTTTTATAAAAAACATTAAAAGTGCTGGTGTTACAAAAATAGTAAATACAGTTGAAAGTGCAAGTCCACCAGTTATAACTGAACCTAAGCCTCTATAAAATTCTGAGCCAGGTCCAGCTAGTAAAACAAGAGGGAGCATCCCAAAAATAGAAGTTAATGAAGACATATAAATAGGTCGTATTCTTGTTCTTGTAGCTTCAATAACTGCTTTTTTATGTTCATATCCCTCATTTTTAATAAGATTTTGACTTTGATGCACTATTAAAATAGCATTATTAACAACAATACCAACTAATATAATAAACCCTAACATGGTTAATACATCTAATGGCTGTGGAGCTATAAATGAATTTGTTAAAGCAAGTCCAATAAACCCACCAGCAGTTGCAAGTGGTACTGTAAACATAATAACAATTGGATATAAGAAGTTACCAAATAATGCTGACATTAGTAAGTAAATAATTATAAGTGCTAAAATAAAGTTTAATTCCAACATTGAAATAGTTTGAGTTAATTTATCAGCAGTTCCAGAAATCCCAATTTCAACATTGTTTGAAATTTTTCCTGTATCTTTCATTCCCTTAATCATTCCCTCCAATATAGCCATTGTTTCTTGTATTGTCATACTTTCAGGTGGTGTAATTTGTAATGTAATAGTTCTTTTCCCAGCAAGGTGTCTAATCTCTGAAATACCAGTGATACTCTCTGAACTTGCCAAAGATGATATAGGTAATAATGAAGAGTTAGGTAAGGCTATTTGTGTATCCATAATATCTTCAGGTGTCTGAATTTGCTCATCATTTGCTTTTAAAACTAAATCCATTTTCTTTTTACCATCTTGTTCAAAATCAGATATTTTTCTTCCACTCATCAAAACATCAATAGTATTTCCTAAATCTAAAGAACTCATTCCTAAAGCTTTTAAAGCATCTTGATTAGGTATGATTCTAAATTCTGGATATAGTAATTCAATTGAAGGAACTGGTCTAACTTGTCCACCTTTAATAGCCCCTCTTGAAGCCATAAACAATTGACTACCTACTCCTGCTATATCTTCAATCTTTTCTCCACTTATATCAACATTTACAGTTTTACCCTCACCTATTCCTCTTTCAAAAACACCAGATTGTAAAGATACTCCAAAAACTGATGGCATTGAATTTACAATTGGTCTGAAAAATGGAATTAGTTCTTTTGCTCTACTTTCATGCATTGATGTTCCACCAAAAAGATTAAAATCCCCAAATGAAACATAAAAAGCACGACTTAATCCAGGAACTCCGTTTACGTCTTTATTGATATTTGGTTCAATTTTTTTCATTAAATATGTACCCATATCATATCTTTCATTATAAGATAATCCAGGTGGAGTAATTAAAATATTAAAAATTAAGTTCTTATTACCTTGTGGTAAATAATCTAATTTAGGAAATAATAAATAAATAGTTGAAGCTGATAATACACCCAAAGTTAAAATAGTAGCAATTTTTGTTATTGCTGATTTTAAAGACCAATGAACGAAGCTCATAAAGAAATTTACTATTTTTTCACCAAACCTTGTTAATGCTGTTTCTGTTTTTATTTCCTTATTAGACATACTTGCAAACTTTTTCCATAACATAGGAATAACTGCAATTGAAACAAATAATGAAAATGATACTGAAGATACAACCGCAATTGCAATATCTTTAAATAATTGCCCAGCTTCATCTTCTAAGAAAATGATTGGTAAAAATACTGCCATAGTAGTTGACGCTGATGCAATTAATGCACCCCAAACTTCACTAGTACCCTTATAAGCAGCATCAGGTATACTCATACCCTCTTTTCTATGTCTATCAATATTTTCTAATACTACAATTGCACTATCAACTAGCATACCAACTGCAAAAGAAATACCTGCTAATGAAATAGTATTTAAACTTCTATCCATTAAAGAAAGAATAATAAATGTACCAATTACAGAAATAGGAATTGCTATAGAAACAACAGCTGTTGGAGAAATAGCACGTAAAAATAAAATAAGCATAAAAATGGCTAAGACTCCACCTATTATAATATTTTGTTGCACTAAATCAACGGAACCAACTATATAACCACGTTGATCATAAAGCCAAATCATTTTTAGTTTTTCTTTTTCTAGGATTGTTGCATTTAAATCATTTACAACTTTTTCAACATCATTTGTAAGCTTAACTGCATTTGCACTTGCAGTTGGTTGAACTCCCAAGAAAATACCGTCTTTACCTAAGAACATTGCTACAGATTTTGCTGTTTCATATCCAAAATTTACATCTGCTACATCACTTAAAGTTACTCTTTGCTCTCTATTTGAAATAAGAATAATATCTTTTATATCTTGTACTGTCGCAAATTTATGTACTGTTCTAATTCTGTAAGAACGTCTACCCATATTTTGTACACCGGCTGATATGTTTACATTTTCACTTTGTAATATTTTTGTTACTTCAGCAATTGTAAGATTATAAGATGCCAAACTATTTAAATCTAAACTAATTTGCATCTCTTGCTTACGTCCACCAGCAGTCATAGTTCCAGAAACTCCAGAAACTCTTTTTATAGCAGGAACAACCTCATCATCAAAAAAAGTTTTATATTCATCAATATGTCTATTGTTACTTTCTTTTGTTTGTAACATCATCCAAATAATAGGACTGGCATTTGCTGTTTCTATTATAGGTTCTTGGACATTAGCTGGATATGAACTTACTTCATTTAATTTATTTGAAACATCTTGTAAAGCTGCTCTAATATTAGTATCAAGTGAAAAAGTTAAAGTTATTTCACCCATATTATCTTTTGAAGAGGATTCATATTCAAGTAAGTTATTTAAACTTTTTAAAGCGTCTTCTTGATCTTCTATAATTTCACGCTCAATCTCTAAAGGAGTTGCACCTGGCCATACTGTTGTAATCTTAATCTCTGGTTTTGTAACACTTGGTGTTAATTGATATGGTAATTTATCAAGTGATATAAAACCAAATAAAACCACAATTAAAACTGAAACAATTATAGTTACAGGATTTTTAATTGAAAATTTAATTAAATCCATTATTTATCCTATTTCGCTTTTTCATTATTTTGCGATTTATCTTTTTTATTAAGTACTTTTACACCCATTTTTGGAAAAATCCTTTCATTTCCCTTTACAATAATTTCCATACCTTCAAGTAAACCTTTTCCAGCAATTGCTGCATTAGTTCCATCAAAACCAATAACTTTAACAGGAATCATTACTGCTTTATTTTCAACAACTGCAAATACAACATCCATATTAAATCTATTTATTACAGCATCTCTATTTATTACTAAAGCTTGTGTTTTAGCATTTTTTGCAAAACTAACTTTTGCTTGCGCTCCATCATAAATAAACATATCTCCTATATTTGCTTTAAATCTAACAGGAAAAGTTCTTGTTAATTTATCTCCATTTGGAATTGCTGCATAAAGTTTTGCTTTTACTATTTTTCCAGAGATATTTACATCATATATATCACCTTTATTTAATCCATTTATAAAACTCAGTGGTAAGTTAAATATGATTTGAACTTCTTGTGTATCTACAATTGTAGCTACTTGTGAACCTATAGTTAACCATTCATTATTATTTATATTTTTTTCTACTATTACACCAGAAAAAGGAGCTTTTATAACTTTTTTAGCTTTTTGGATTTTTAATTCATTTAGCTTAGCTTCTGAAAAAATTAAATTTTCATTTGCTATATCATATGCTAGTTTCGAATCATCAAAAACTTTTTGTGCAATAGACTTCTTTGAGTATAAAGACTTATATCTTAAATAGTTTTTCTGATTATTTTTAAGCTGTGCACGATTCATGCTAACACTAGATGATGCTGCATTAATTTGAGCATTTAATATATCTGAATCAATAGATACTAAAATCTCACCTTTTTTTACTTTTTTACCAACTTCAAAATTGATGCTCTTTACAAGGCCTGAACTTTCACTTGAAATTTTTGATTTTTTATCAAAAGATACTGTTCCAATAAATTCTTGAAGTGGATTCACTTCTGATTTTTTAATCATATCTGTATTAACTAGTGCAGTTCCAGCTGCATTTATACTTGTAAGTGTTACAAAAATTAGTGCAAAACTTATTAAAAACTTTTTATACATTCTATTTTTCCTTTTTTATTTCTATTAATTCAAATAAGTTATTTATAAATTTCTCACTTGAAACTTTTGTATCAAAATCATTATTTGTCATCTTCATTAAAGCAAGACCTTTTTCATAAATAAGTAAACCTTCACAAAATTCTATTGCTTGAGATATTAACTCTTTATTCTCAATTCCATCTTGAATGATTTTTTCTAATTGAGTTTTAAAAAAAACATCACAATTAACATTAAAATTTTTCATATTTTCATTATCTTCTGATAATACAATAGATAAGTATTCTTTATAACTATTAAATAATTTTGTATTTTCAATACTATCATCTAGTACAAACTTAAAAAAATGAAAAACTTTTTCTTTTGTGGACTTAACATTTTTTATGCTTTGAATAAATTGAGTATGATACTGTTCAATATGTAAATTGATTATTTCAAAAATAATATCTTCTTTACTTTCAAAATATTCATATATTGTTCCCTTACCAATATTCGCAGTTTTTGCACACTTTGAAACAGTAAGCTTTTTAATTCCTATTTCATGAATTAATTCACTACAAGCAATCGCAATATCTTTTCTTTTTTGTTCTTTATTCACAATTTTAGGCAAATCTACTCCTTAAAACTACATCTATACTTTTAACCGACCACTGGTCACTTAGAAGTATAGTCCTTAATTACTTAATTTGATTTTAAATTGACTACTAGTCAGAATAATTTTAGTAGTTTTTTTATGAAGAACATGAAAGTTTTATATTTGCAAACTCCATTGGTGTTGGTTTTGAATATTTTTCATATTTTTTATGTTCATCAAATGGTTTTTGAGCAATTTTCAATAAATCATTTACAAGTGAATAATCACCTTCATGAGCTAATTCTATAGCTTCTTGAAGCATATAGTTTTTAATTATATATTTTGGATTTATTTTTTTCATAATTTTAATTCTTAGTTCAAAAGTACTTTTCTCATTTTCACAAACTTTTTCATATGAAACAAACCAATTCTTAAGTGGTTCTTGAAAAACAGAGATATCTAAAATAGAAGATAAATCATTAAAAGACTTTACAGAACTTAATCTATAAAAGAAAACATTATAATCTATTTTTGAACTCTCTAATGCTCCTAAAAGTTCAAGTATTAAATCAAGATTGTTATTTCCACTTTTTACTGTATTTAAACCTAATCTTTTATTCATAAGTTCTAAATATACATTTTCATGTTGTGGTAAAAATGTTTGCATATACTCAATTAGTTTATTTTCATCACATATTTCTTTTAATGCATTTGCTAATACAAATAAATTCCATCTAGCTACATAAGGCTGGTTGTTATAAGAGTATCTTCCTTCTGCATCGGTGTGATTACAAATACAATTTTTATCAAAATAATCCATAAAAGCGTATGGGCCATAATCAATAGTTACTCCTGCCATTGAGAAGTTATCTGTATTCATAACTCCATGCATAAATCCATATACCTGCCACTTTGCTAATAATGAAGCTGTTTTATCAACTAAAGAATAAAACATTTTTTCATATTTTTTGTCTTCATTTTTTAAGTGTGGATAATTTTGCTCTATTACATAGTCAGATAATTTAATTAAGTTTTCTTTTGAATTTTGAGTATTTGCAAAAAATTCAAAAGTTCCTATTCTAATCCAAGAAGGCGACATTCGTAAAACAACAGAACAAGACTCTTTTTCCCATTCTCTATTGGCAAATGTGTCTGAATCAATAATAGCTAAAGCTCTAGTAGTTGGAATATCTAAAGAATGCATGGCTTCACTCATAATATATTCTCTAATAGAAGATCGTAAAACTGCTCTACCATCTCCTTGTCTTGAATATTTAGTTCGTCCTGAACCTTTAGTTTGTAAATGCCAAGAGTTTATAGCACCTAAATTTATAGCTCTTCCATCTCCTAATTGTGGAACAAAATATCCAAATTGATGTCCAGCATAAACCATGGAATAGCTTTCTTGGTTTACTAATGATTTTTCACCATTTATAAACTCTAAAAACTCTTTTGATTCACATTCACTATAATCTAAATTTATTAGATCACAAGCTGTTTTATTAAAAGAAACAAGCTTTGGATTTTTTAAAGGCGTTGGATTTAGTTTTTGATATAATTTTGCATCCATATGAAAATAATCCATATTAATTTTTAAATCATTTAACTTCATAGTTTTTTCTCTTTATATAATATTTGATTTTAAGTTAACATATCAAAACTATTTATAAAACAAGATAAATATTATCTTATTTAAATTTGTGTATATTTTAAACATCCGCTAAACATAAACTAAACATAGAAAAACTATAATCTAATAAATAAAAAGGATTAAAATGAAGAAATTACTTCTGTTTTTATCTCTTAGCTTTTCATCGTTATTTGCATTTGAGCATATAACCCTTGAAAATATTGAAGATAAAATTAAAAATAAAAATGTAATTATTGATTTTTATGCTACTTGGTGAGGGTCTTGTAAGGTTTTAGGTAAAAACTTGACAAAATACAATACAAGCAAACAAGATAACATAGAAATATACAAATTAAATATACAAGAACAAGAAGCTTTAACAAAAAAATATGAAATTAAAGGCGTTCCTACTTTACTTTATTTAGAAAATGGGAAAGTTCTAGGTAAACAATTAGGTGTTCGAAGTGTAGAACAATTAAAAAATTATGAAAAAGAGTATTTTTCTAACTCTGCTGTTAAATAGAAACCTAAGCTCTTAGGTTTCTATTTGCAATATTTTCAATTAAAACTGTAGCATACGAGCCTTTTGGTAAGGTAAACTTTACTTTACATTTACTAGTATTTTTATCATAGTTTAGGCTGATATTTGTAGGATATACAATCGCATCTCTTCTATAGCCTTTTTCTTGAATATAAGTGTCATCATATTTTTCTTCTATTTCTCTTGCATTTTTTATACTTCTAAAAGCTTTTTTACCAGGTAATAATCCCGTTGGTACTATCTTTTTATCATTAAAATCATTTAACATTTGAGGTGTTAAGTTTTTTGGAGTAAAAAATTCATCACTTTTATATTCTCTAAAGACATCACCATCCATAGGAACAAATGTATCTTGGCTTAAACTTAATCTTTCAACTAACCATTTATTAAAAAAATCACTTTGATAAGCTGATACTAGCATCTTAGATATCTTTCTATCTCTTATTTGATAATCTTCATAAATATATTTTCTGGCTTTTTCTAAGTTATCTTTTCCATCACGACCAAATCTTTGATAACCAAAATAGTTTGGCATACCAACTATTGAAATCTCTTTTAAAAGCTTTTCAATCTTTCCAACATCTTGTGCTTTAACTTCATGAAGATTTATTTCAAAAGAGTTTCCTATTAAATCTCCGATATTCAGCTTTGTTCCATGAAGAGTAGTTTCAAGTATTTTAATTTTATTGTGTCTAAATTGCTTTAAATCTTTTGAATACTTTTTTGGTATTGAAATATATTGTGTTGTTGTTGCATTTTTATCTTTAAGTCCTGCATAACCTAACTCATTTTCATAAATTCTAAGACCTTTTGCTAAACTCTCTAATAAATCCCAAGTTCCTAATTTTGTTTTTTTAATCTTTGCAATTATAAAATTACCACGACCTTTAAATTTAATTGGAACTTCTTCAACAATAAAATCATCAACATTTTGATAGAATTTAAAATCTAATTTTTCGTGCTTTTGTAGGAACTCTCTTTTAATCATAAGTTATATCTTTGTATTTATTTTTTGCAATTATAGTCTAAATTTTATTTACTTTTCATTGCTTTAAATACTTGGGCTTAAATCTAAAAAATCATACCAATCTTAAAATAAGCCCTTATACAATAAAATGCGTCCTAATATAAAGGGAATAAATATATGAATAACAATACAGAAGCAATCAAAGCTAATAGACCAGAAATAATAACAACAGATATTGAAGCAATAAATTTCTACCGTAAAATGGATACAGCTGCAACTGTTATTGATATGATTGCAGGTAAATATGTAATTGTTGAAGAGTACTATAGCAATGGTTTAGAAGTTCTTACAGAACTTAAAAAAAATCTTTTAAAAACATATACAGATAAAAGTTTTAAAGGTCAAAGAGAATATCGTTCTGCTTTTAGAGAAGCTTCGCATAGATTACTAATAAAAGTAATAGATAATAAACTACCTTTAAAAAAAGCTCCAAGTATTGGTTGGTTAGAGATTTTATATCCTGAAGTTAGTGACTTTTATATTTCATACCCAGAAGTACAAGGTCTTAATAGTTCGTGGCAGTGGTACAAAAAAGGTATCGAGATTAAAACTTTAGATTTAAATATTTATCCATATTATGGAACATATTTTCCTACAAGATTTGATCACTTAAAACTATTTGACAAGTGGTTAAAAAAATATGGTGGTTCAAAAGAAAAAGCAATTGAGATTGGAGTTGGTAGTGGAATTTTATCTTTTCAACTAATTCAAAATGGTTTTGAAAACATAACTGCAAGCGATACGAATAAAAATGCAATTATTGGAGTATCACAAGAGTGTAAAAGATTAGGTTTTGAAGATAAGATAAGTTTAAACCATGGAGATCTATTTGAAAACTGTGATGAGAAAGCTGATGTAATCGTTTTCAATCCACCATGGTTAAAAGCAAAGCATAAACTTGAAGAGGGAATTGATAAAGCTATGTATTATGAAGATGAACTTTTTCCAAGATTTTTCGAACAAGCAAAACAGCACCTAAAACCTGATGGTAACATAGTACTAATCTTCTCAAATCTTTCAGAAGTTGTAGATGAGCAAAGTTCTCATCCAATAATTGATGAGCTTAGAAATAATAATCGATTTAGAAAAGATTTACATTTAAGACGAGATGTTAGAGCATCATCAAGAAAAACAAAAAGAACAGATGAAAGAGCAAATGAAAAAGTAGAGTTATGGGTATTAGCCAATAAGAAAGAGAAATAAAGATTTAAAAAAGTAAAAAGGATTTTCATGGATATGCAAAATATAGAAAAAATCATAAAAGATTTTTCAAAACAAAGAGATTGGGATAAGTTTCATAACCCAAAAAATATTTCTATGGCATTAAGTGTTGAAGCCTCTGAACTTTTAGAAATATTCCAATGGTTAGATTTTGAACAAGCTGCAAACTTAGATAAAGAAAAACATCAACATGCAAAAGAAGAAATAGCAGATATTGCAGTATATTTAATAAGAATGTGCATGGATTTAAATATAAATTTAGAAGATGCAATAAAAGAAAAGATGAAACTAAATGAACTTAAATATCCTTTACTAGATGAAAATGGTGAAAAAATTGTTTACGGAAAAAAGAAATAGATAATATAGGTTTAATTACAATTTTTTATTATAATCATGACAAAAACACTAGGTATTTTATCACTAAAAGTCAAAGACAAATTTAGATATAATCACAACAAATTATAATACACATAGGACTTCCATGAAAAAACATGTAGAAACTTCTTTAAGCCATATTGCAAAATTTGCTCCCTTTGCTGAACAAACAGGAGCATCGCATTTTCCTATTTACAACACAGGAACTTTTGATTTAAAAAAACAAGATAGTGATAAAATCTATGATTATACGAGAAGTGATAATCCAACAAGAGAAATGTTAGAAAACCTTTTTACAGAAGTTGAAGGTGGAGCTGGTTGTGTTTGTACTCATACAGGTATAGCTTCAGTTGCTCTACTTTTTGAAACTACTTTAAAAGCAAATTCTCATATTTTAGTAGAAGCTGATTGTTATGGTGGAACATTTAGATTACTTAAAATATTTAAAGAAAAATACAATGTTACAGTTCATTTTGCAGACTTTTTAGAGTTTGATAAAATGGAAGAAATTCTAAAAAACAATCCTATAGATTTAGTTTTATGCGAAAGTCCTACTAATCCTGGTTTAAAAATTATTGACTTAAAGAAAGTTGGAATTTTAGCAAAACAGAACAATGCCTTATTTGCAGTTGATAATTCACTTGCTACATTTATCTCTCAACAACCATTAAAACTCGGTGCTGATTTTTCACTATTTTCTACAACTAAATATATTTCAGGTCATGGAGCTGTAGTTGCTGGTGCTATTGTTGCAAAAACACAAGAGTTAGCAAAAGAGATCCACTACTATGCAAATGCAGGTGGAAGAAGTCAAAATCCTATGGATGTATATTTAATCACATTAGGAATTCCAACGCTAAAGGTACGAATGGTTGAGCATGAAAAAAACTCTATTATTATTGCTCAATATTTAGAAAAGCAAAATTACATAAAAAAAGTTACACATCCAAGCTTAAAATCACATCCACAACATGATTTAGCAAATGAACAAATGGAATATATCCCAGGATTATTTTGTGTTGATTTTAATTCAATTGAATTAGCTGAACAGTTTATTGAAAATACAAAAATATTTGGAGAAAAATGTTCATTTGGAAGTCCTGATTCAAGAGTTGAGATACCTGCTAAAATTTCTCATGCAACATTTTCAAAAGAAGAATTAGCAGCAATTGGAATTAGTGATTGTACTGTTAGATTTTCTATTGGTTTAGAAAATGTAGAAGACTTAATAAAAGATATTGAACAAGCTATACAGTAGTAGAAAGAATAAAAAGTATATGAATAAAGAGTTTTTTAAAGCAATAGAATGCGGACAAACATTACCAATAAACAATGTACATGCTGTATCAGTTTCGATGCCTACAATTCAAGATGTAATAGATTATGAAGAACAAACACCTGAAATCTTAGAAAAGATTAAAAGTGGTTATCCTAGATTTATTCTGCATCCTTATTTAAAAAAACTAGGAAACTGTATAAAAGAAAAGTATAGAGTCTCCGATGCTTATGAAGTTGTAGTTCTAAGCTCTTCTAAGGCTGTTGAACTTGTAAGCGATAAGTATTTTATTCACAATAAAATTGAGATAAATGAACCTTTTGGTGTTATTTTAGTTCAAAAAGGAACAACTCAGCTTAAAAAAGTTTTAACATATATTCAACATGTAGGTTGTAATTTATCTTCAAGATTAGCAGAAGAATATCTTTATAAAGAAGGGTTAATAACTACTCTTCACAAAGAAGAAGTAGAATCAAAAGATACAGCAAAAGATACTATTATTCAAACACTAAGTGATGCATATTCACAAGCTAAAGAAAATATATGCTTAGCTCCATCGGGAATGAATGCTATTTATTCGATAATTAGAGGTTTAAACTCAATTCAAAGCCACAATCGTAGAAATATTTTAGTTCAATTTGGTTGGTTATATTTAGATACTATGAATATTGTAAATCATCATTATACACAACAAAAAGTATTCTCTGATATTACAAATCTAGATTTACTTGAAGAGTATTTAAAAGAAAATGGTTTTAAAATTAGTGCAGTTATTACAGAGATACCTACAAACCCTCTTCTAACAAGTGTTGATATAAAAAGACTGCGTAAACTTTGTGATACCTATAATATTCCATTAGTAATAGATACAACATTTGCAACTCCTTATAATCTTGATTTAAGAGATTATGCAGATATATTTGTAGAATCGCTTACAAAGTTTGCTTGCGGAAATGCTGATGTTTTAATGGGTGCAATAATTTTAAATAAAAAACACAATTTATCACATATGACAACAGAGTTTTTTAGGCATTGTGAACCTGTATATATAAGAGATATACAAAGATTAGCATACGAAATAAAAAGTTACAAAACTAGAGTAAAAAAAATAAGTTCAAATACAAAAAAACTAGTTAGCTATTTAGAAAATTGTTCATATGTAGATGAAGTTTTTTACTGTTTTGATAAGAAAAATAAAGAAAACTATTCTCAAACAATAATAGATGACAACTCATATACAGGCGTAGTTTCTGTAACTTTTAATAAACCTTTAAAAGAAGTTTATGATAAATTAAACTTTGCCAAGGGTCCAAGTTTAGGTACAGAGTTTACTCTTCTTATGCCTTATACTTATCTTGCACACTATGATATGATTATTTCAAAAGAAGGAAATAAATTTTTAGAAAAAATTTCCTTACCAATTGATTTAATTAGAATTTCTGTAGGAATTGAGCCAATAGAAGAAATTATAAAAGAGTTTGAGAGAATAAAAGAATAAACCTTTTCCTTTTTTTTAACTAAAGAAAAGAAAAAGACCTAATAAACACATAATTATAGGTGAAATTATTTCAAGTATATTTGTAATATTAGAAGATTTACTTGATACTTTATATAAAGATACTCCTAAAAAAGAAGATGCAAAAATAACTATTCCCATCCCTAAACTAATAAATATACTTGCTAAAAATACTGCAAAATATGTTTCAAGAATAAAAGCGTATACAAATAATATCACAGTCCCTGGACAAGGTACAAGTCCAGCAGTTAAAACAAAAAATAAATTTTGAGTTCTTACATCAGATTTTTTATGAACTTTATCACTACTTCTTAAAATAAATTGATTTTTATCATTATTAACAATAAACTTAGTATTTGAATTATTTTCAATATTACATCCGCTACAAGCACAAGATTTGTTTTTTAATTTTCTATAAAGAATATATAAAGATAATAATATAATCAAAACTGCACTTACTTTAGTAATATAAGATATTGAATCATCTAAGAAACTAGAAAATATCTCTTCAATAATAAAAATCGAAATACTTACTAAGACTAAAGCTCCTAATATATGAATAAATGCTGTAAAAAAAGATATTGAAAAGGCTTGAAAATATGTATTCTTTCGTGAACTAAAATATGAAAAAGCTAAAGCTTTACCATGTCCAGGTCCTAAAGCATGTATAAGGCCATATACAAATGATGCAAACAGTAAGAAAAAAATCGCATACTTATCTTCTCCTTTTTCAACTTCAAGTAAGGACTCTTTTATTTTAGCAATAAACTGATCTAATAATGAGATATCACTCTTAGATTTAACTATAGGTTTTTCCAAGTTTTCATCTTTAAAATTATCAAAGATTAATTTATTTTCAGACTTATTTTCTTTTGTCATACTCTCAGGTAAAGAGATAGTATAACTTACACTCTTATTGGAAATACTACTTTGGTATTCATAAGGTGTACTAAGTGCTTGTTCTTTTTTATTTATATGCATAATAAAGTATTCAGTATCATCATTTACATGAATATACAAGTTATTATTATGAACTATTTTATAATTTAAATCACTTGTATATTCAAATGACAAGATAGAATCTTTGAAAATCATTTTATAATTTTTTATATCTAAAGTTCTACTTTCATTTTCAATCTCTTTTGAATAAGAAATAAAAGTAAGATAATTATATGCTTCAATGTAAGATAATAATGAGTTTTTAATAGGTATTAATTCTTCTTCATCAAATGTTCCATCTAAATTTGTATCATAGATTTTTAATAATTCTTTAGTGAAGTTTTTGACAAAAACCCATTTGAAATCTGCACTCCTAATATATGTATCATCTGAAACAATATTTATTGAGACATCAGTTCTTGGTGAATAAATAGAACATATAGAACATCCTAAAAGGATGCTCTTAAAAAGTAAAATTAGTACAAGAGATCTAATCATTTATATGTATTAGCAATAACTTCTGCTGTTTTAGTAAGACTATTATTCCAATCTAAAGATAAAGTATCAATAGCTATAACTTTTCCATTTATACTTTTTGCAATAGTTTTAGCACTATTTTGTGAAAACTGAGGAGCAACAAATACTACTTTAATATTATGTTCTTTTGCATCTTTGATTAATTCAACAAGCTCTTTAGGTTTAGGTTCTTTCCCTTCTGATTCTATAGCAAATTGTTCTAAAGAATACCTTTTTGCAAAGTATCCCCATGATGGGTGAAATACCATAAAAGCTTTATCTTTATAAGGTTTTAAAATAGTTTCAATTTTTTTATGTAATAAGTCTAGCTCAAGTAAAAAACTTTCATAATTCTTTTTATAAAAAAGTGCATTTTTGTTATCAACTTTTACAAGTGCATCATAAATATTTTTAGCTTGAATTTTTACAAGGATAGGATCTGTCCATACATGTGGATCTAGACCTTCATGCTCATTATGGTCTTCATCTTTATGCTCTTTTCCATGGTCATGTTCATCATGGTGTCCATCTTCATCTTTATGCTCATCATGGTGTTCATCTTTGTGTTCTTCATGGTGTGAATGCTCTTGCATCTCAATCTTTTTAATTCCATCAGAAGTATGAACAATCATCATTTTTTTGTTTGCATTTTCAAATTTTTTCAACCATGAATTTTCAAAAGGTACATCAATAGCAAAATAAACAATTGAACTTGATAGTTTTTTCATTTGAGAAGTCTTTGGTTCATATGTAGCAGGTGAGAAACCTGGTTTAACCATAACATTAACATTTATTTTATCACCTGCAATTTTTTCTACAAAATATTTTTGAGGTAAAATACTCACAGTTACATCTTTTACTTGTGCACTTAATGATGAAATTACTAAAAAAACCATAAATAAAACTTTTTTCATTTTTTCCCTTTGAATATGTATTGCAACTTAGTCGCTTTTTGTGATTTTAATCAATTTTGACTTTAATGCAACTTAGTTGTAAATAAATTTTAAAGAAATGTCGATATAATGATTTCATGAATATAGAAAAAATAATAGATATAAAAAATATAAAGTTAACAACTGCAAGAAAAGTTATATTAGAAATATTGATATCTTCTAATAAACCTTTATCATATGAAGATATTAAAAATGAACTTTCAATGGATAAAGCAACTTTTTATAGAAACATAACAAAATTCGAAGAAGAAAATATAATAAATTCTTTTGAATCAAATGATAAAAAAAGATACTTTGAAATACAAAAAACAAAACATTCTCATTTTATTTGTACTAATTGTTCACAAATAGAATGTATTCATGAAAAACTAAATTTTGATCTTAAAAACTATCAAGTTGATAATATAATTATTAAAGGGCTTTGTCCTAAATGTTTAGTAAACATCTAATTAGCTCTATATTTTGATATAATCATGTATGTCAAAGTTATTAACAAACACACTTTTTGAAAATGTTACTCATTCAACTACAAATTTTACTAGACATTATCATGATACATATACTATAGGATTAACTTATAAAGGTGTTTTAAAATCTTATAATTCTTATGAAAGTTATGAATCATATGAATATTCTGTAAGGATAAATAATCCTGGAGAAGTTCATGCTGGGAAATCTCAAGATTGGTCACACGTAAACTTTTATCCGACAGTTGAAATTATGACAGATTTATATGAGCAAATATTTTATGACAGAAAAATACCTTTTTTTAAAAGACTTATAAGTGAAGATAAAATACTATTTTCAAAATTACATTACTTTTTTGATTCATATTTCAAAAAAGAAGATGATATATTAGTTGAATCAAATTTGATTGATGCATTATCCTATTTAATTTTAAGTTCAATAATTTATACTAAAAAATATAATGATATTTTTGAAGATAAGAAAATTATCAAAAATACATATGAATTTATAAATGACTCAATTGATACTAACTTTACATTAGAATCTTTAGCTTCAAATGTAAACCTTAGCAAATTTCATTTTTTGAGATTATTTAAAAAAAACTTTGGATTAACTCCTCATGCCTTTATAATAAATGAAAGATTAAATCGTGCTAATAATTTAATACAAAATGGCTATTCAATAAGCTCTGCAAGTCTTCAAGTAGGATTTAATGATCAATCTCACTTTTCAAGAAACTTTAAAAAGTATTTTGGTTACACTCCCTCATATTTACAAAAAAATAGCAATATTATTCTATAAATTATTTTTAAATTCAAATATAATTATTTCATAATAAAAAATCTATAGAAAAAAGATACAAATGACACAAGCAAATAAAAACATATTTTATATTTTAATGATTCTTGCGATGGCTGGATGGGGTGCATCTTGGGTTAATGCAAAAGTATTAAGCTCATATATAAATGAATATGAAATGATATTTTTAAGAAATATATTTACTCTTATCACTTTAGCTCCTGTTTTAATCATTACAAAAAAGTATTTTTATATAAATAGACATAGTTTACTATTAGCCTTATTAGCATCCATTATTATGATTGTTTATTTAAAATGTTATTTTTTAGGTACTATGCATGGAACTGCATCACTTGGTGGTGCATTAGTAACAACATTAATACCTATAAATACATTTTTAATTATGGCTTTATTTTATGGAAAGAAAATATTAAGAAGAGATATTTTTGCCCTAATACTTGGAGCTATTGGTATTCTTACAATGCTTAATATTTGGTCTTTTTCTTATGAAGAAGTATTTTCAATACAAAATATGTATTTCCTTGGAGCAAGTATTTTATGGCCTGCTTTGACTATTACAAGCTCAAAGATAACTAAAACTTCTCCTTTGGTTTTTATTTTCTATATGTATATAATAAGTACTATTTTAGTTTCAGTATTTTTTGTAGATTTTGAACTTGTAAATTATGAAGCTTTTGATTCTATTTTTTGGATAAATATTTTGGTGCTTTCTATAATATCAACAACTTTTGCAACAAGTGTATATTTTATTGGTGTTGAAAAACTAGGAACTAATGAAGTTAGTTCCTTTATTTTTCTAGTGCCTTTTTTCGCAATTATATTTAGTATAATTTTTCTAGAAGAGAAAGTGCATATTACAACTATCATTGGAGTGATACTAACTATAATTGCTGTTAAAATATTGAATAACATTACAATTTTTAAAAAGAAAAAAGTGGAACAATAATATAAACAATAATAATAAAAAACTAAATACTTTTACTTTATCAGGCCTAATCATTGGACCAATTTTAGGTTCAGGGCTTATACTTCTTCCTCCACTTTTATACAACATGATTGGAAGTTTTTCACTTATGATTTGGGTTATTATATTAGTTCTTGGTTTTGTATTTGCCATAATCTTTGGAAAACTTGCAATTATATATCCAGGCGATGGTGGTGTATCTTTAGCAACAAAAGAAGTAATGGGTAAAAAATATCAATTACTTACCTCTATTTATTTAATTTGTGCAGTTTTTTTTGGTCCAGTTGCTGTTTTAATAATAGCTGCACAATTTATACAACCCTATTTTCCAAATGTTCCTCTTGAATTATTAGGTTTTTTTACTTATCTAATCACATACATTTTACTTCTAACTAAAATAGACTTTCTTGGAAAAATCATGCTAATGGTGAGTTCTATAATAACGCTAATATTTCTAATTTCAAGTATAAATATTATTCTAAATGTAAATGAGTTTAATTTCATATTACCCTCTATAGCTATAAAAGACTTAGGACACTCATTAATAATAGTATTTTGGTCTATTGTTGGATGGGAAGTAATTGGAAACTATTCAAAAGAAGTAAAAGAAACTAAAACACTAACAAATGCAGTTAAATTATCTGCAATAATTATATCACTAGTTTATATCCTAACAACGTTAGCTATTTGTTTTGGCGAATTTCCTAAAAATGAAGACTTTAAACTTGTATGGATAATCGAACCTATTTTTCAAGAATTTTCAAATATTATTTTAACAAGTGTCTCAACTATACTTTGTATTGGGACTTTAATACTTTTTGTAGGTGGGGTTGCAAGACTTATTTCTTCTTTAAGTATCATATCTTATACATCAACACATCTAAAAAATAATACTCCAATAGGTGCTTTAAATATTTTATCTATTATTTATATTATTAGTCTGGTATTAGTGTATTTAAAATTATTAAGTTTAGAAAATCTAGTTGCTTTTGCGGATGGTTTTTTTATTGCTAATGCAATAATAGGACTAGTTACAGCTATTATTATTTTTGATAAAGGCTTTTTAAAAACTAGTGCTATTATTTTAACTTTTCTTTTTGGAAGTATTTTACTCTTTTCAAATATCTTTATTTTAGCTGTGATTATTATGCTATTTATATTTACATTTTTTAAAAAAAGTAAAATATAATTCTTTATTATCTAGGATATGAACAATCATTTATATCAAGTGTTACACCATTAATATAACTAGGACAATCAGTTGCTAACCATACAATTGCTTTTGCTACTTCTTCAGCTTCGGCAAATCTTCCTGAAGAAACTGTTTTTTTAAACTCTTTTTTTCTTTCTTCTGAATTGTCTTTTTGCATATCTGTTTCAGTTGGACTTGGTGCTACACAATTTACAGTAATTCCATGTGAACCTAAAAGTTTTCCATATATTTTTGTAGCATTTATTAATCCAGCTTTTGCAATACCATACCAAATATCTGGATGTCCAATTTGTCCTGCAATTGAAGCTACGTTTACAATTCTTCCATATTTGTTTTCTTTCATATTTTCACATAATAAATTCATTAACTCAACTGGTGCATGTAAATCTACATTTAATATTTTTTCTTTTGCTTCTTTTGGATAATTATCATAAGAGTATTTTGGTTGCATAAACCCAGCATTATTAATCAAAACATCTACGTTTCCAATCTTTTTTGATAAAGATTCTAAATCATCAATATTTGATAAATCATATTTTATTTCAGAAATATTTGATAATCCACTTAATTCAAAATTTTTAAAATCTCTAGCAAGAACAATTACTTCATAATCTAATTCTAACATTGCTTTTGAAACAGCTAAACCTATTCCTTTATTTCCACCTGTTACTAAAACTCTTTTTGACATGTTTTTCCTTTTTTATATATTATTTAAATTTTTGATTTAATAAATAGGAAATTAAAAAAGTGATTTAAAGTTTTTTAATACTTCATCTGCACCATTTTCACCTAACTTACCCTTTAAGACTTTATTTAATTTTTCTTTAACTTTTTCTTTATTTTTATCTATTTGTTTATCTATTTGATTTGATATTAGATTTTTTGAATCAAATGAGATTTTAGGATTAGTTGTTTTTCCTTTTAGGTTTATAGCAAATTGTGCATTTTTAATTTTAGTAATAATATCTGCATCAATTAAACTTTTTTCTAAATCTAAAATAGATCTAGGTATATCAATTTGAGTATTTTTACTTTTCATTTTAACATCAGAAGATAAAATTAATTTATCAATATTTGTATTAATATCAACAGTTTCATATACCTCTTTTGTAATATCAAACTTAGCAAATTGATTTAATAAAGAAGAGAAATCATTAGGTAAAAAATGCCCTTTTACCAAATTACCTTTTAATTTTCCTTTTTTTAATAAGATATCATAATCCAAAGTTAAAGCTGTAGTTGAATCAAATACATTTGGATAATAAAGCATATTTGTAAGCTCTTTGATTTGAATATCTTTTATATTTGCATGTAAATCGTTGTTTTTTAAATTAAAGTCTAAAACTCCTCCAAGAAGTTTTGAATTTCCAGTTACCTGTAGAGATTTATTTTCACTTTTTACATTTCCTTTTAGTAAAATAGAACCTCTCATTTTTGTAGATGTCAAGTCATATAAATTTGATAAATCAACAATATTTAGTAAGTAATTAGCATCAATAGCTGCATCATCAAAAGTAAATACTGCATTTTTAATATCTATGTTTGCTAAAGTGCTTGAAGTTTTACTATTAGTAATAGCTTTATTAGAAGATAAAATAGTTGTACTATCACTTTTAAAGATGATTTCTTTTTTTAAATTTTGACTAAATACTGTATTTATAACTTTATTATTTGTTGTACCATTTTTTATTTGAGTTTTTACAATACCAGATAAAGTTTCAGGTCTTGCATCATCAATATTTCCATTCATATTTAAAATACCATCTGCATATATGGGCTGATTTAAGATATGTAATAATTTATCAATTTTTGCATTTGAGATATCAAAGTTAATTTTTTTTGCTTCAAAATCTTCAAGTACTAAATCATAAGTAGTTTGACTTTGAGCAAGAGAAGAAATACCTTTTACTTCTGAAAATTTTGAATCTCCTATAATTGTTCCCGAAGTAGAAAACGAACCATTTAATTTTTGTTTTAATAATCTTTCTAATTTTGCTAATTCTTTTATTTTGATGTCATATTTAAGATTAACTCGTGTTGCAAATAAAGCCAAATCACCTGAAATATCTATATTTGAATTATCACTTATTGTTGCACTAAAATTTATTGTATTAAATGTTAAAGTAAAATCATTTATTTTAAATTTAATATCATTTTGTTCATTATTTACTTTATTCTCAATATAGGAAGCTACAAAACTGTTACCTGTTTTTGTAAATAAGACAGTATAAACTGCAGCAATTGTAAATATTATCAATATTGTTAAACCTAAAAAAAGCTTTTTCATTTGAATCCTTGAGTTAATAATTTCTATTATTATAGCAAATTTTTAAATAAATTATTATAGATAAAATATTTTATCTATTTATAATGTGATTTTATATATAATTTTGCCGATTAAAGTATTTAGTAGGGAAATATTTGCATTTATGTAAGTATTGCTGATATATTTATATATTAGTTACGCTATCCGAAAAGACTTTTATCAAAATATTTTTTAAGGATTTATAATGAAAAAAATTGTTTTATTAATGTTAGCTTTTGCTGGTATGGCTTTTGCTGCCGGTCATGGTGCTGCTGATGGTGAAAGTATGATTAAAGCATATTCTGTAGTTGCTGCAGGTGTTGGTCTTGGTCTTGCTGCTCTTGGTGGAGCTATTGGTATGGGTAATACTGCTGCTGCAACTATTGCTGGTACTGCTAGAAACCCAGGTTTAGGTGGAAAGTTAATGACTACTATGTTTATTGCTATTGCACTTGTTGAAGCACAAGTTATTTATACACTTGTTATTGCTTTAATTGCATTATATGCAAACCCATTTTTAGGGTAAGCTATAAGTTTTAACTTATAACTTTTAAAAGGTCAAGCTATAGCTTGGCCTTTTTTTTACTCTTTTTATATATAATAAACAAAGACTTATTGTTCATGCGAAGATGGTGAAATTGGTAAACACGGTAGCTTGAGGGGCTATTGCTCATATTGAGCTTGGGAGTTCGAGTCTCCTTCTTCGCACCACTTAGATTTTTTCTTATTCTTAATAAATTTAATTCACTATTACTATCAAAAAATAAGCCTAATAAGCCTATAATATCATTCAACTATCATGGAGAATCAATGCAATCAAAATTATTTTTTAAAATATTATTACTACTAATGCTTCCAGTATTTTTATACTCTGAAAATGTTAAAGAAGAATCTATAAGTTTAACAAAAAACAATGTAACAAAAAATCAAAATTCTATTGAAAGACAAATTCAAGAACAAAATAAACTTTTAGAAGAAGTAGTAAAAAATATAAATAATGAAAAATATCTAAACCTTACAATAGATAAAAAAACATATAAAAAAGAAATTAATTTACTTACAAATAAAATTAATATCAATAAAATACAAAAAAACAATCTTGCAGTTATAAGAGATGAATTAAAAAAAGAGTATTTAAAACAAAAGTATAATTATGAGCTAACTTTAAAAAATATAAGCCAAGCAAAACTTGAGTACAAAGATAAAAAATATTTTGAAAATTTAATAAAAAGCAATCTTAAAAGCTTAGAAAAATCACAACAGCTGCTTGATAAAAATATTTTAACTTATGAAAATGAGTCAAAAAATAAAAATACTGTTTCTGATACATTTAGTGAAAATTATGTTGAACTTCATAATCAAACACATGTTCAAGCTTTTGTGCTAGAACACTTACTTGATAATATGTCAAGTTTTAGAAAAACAAATTTTTTTATTGATGAATTTAACTTACAATATTTGGTAAATAAAATAGACTCAATTTACGGAATATCATTTATCTCTGGACTTACTTCTTATCATTTAAAGTTTTCAATCGGTCAAATTGTTGTTGTAGTTTTTATTATAAGTATACTTAGACTTTTAAATTTAAAAATCATTAGTTTAATTGCGAATTTAATAGCAAGATTTTTTGTAAGAAGTAAAGATGCAGATAGCGAATCAATTAGACAATACTTAAAAATATCTATAGATACTCCATTAAAATATAGTTTATATTTACTTGGTATTCAAATATCAGTATTTATTCTAGTTGATGATCCTGTATTAATTGAAACTATTATGCCATGGATTAACACAACTTATATGGCTTTATTAACATGGGGATTATATACAATTTTAAACAATAGCATAAATATATATGCCCATACTTTATTAGACAAATATCCAAATGTTAGAAAAGAAATGATTGTTTTTATTCTAAGAATTATAAAAATTATTTTAATTTTGTTAGTTGTATTATTTTTATTTACACAATTAGGAATAGATATTAAAGCAATTGCTGCATCTCTTGGAGTCGGTGGTATTGCTATTGCATTAGCTTCAAAAGACACATTAGCTAATTTTTTTAGTTCTTTAAATATTATGACAGATAATTCTTTTTCTCAAGGAGATTGGATTAAAACAAGTGATGTTGAAGGAACTGTAGTAGATATAAGAATGAGAACTACTAGAATCAGAACTTTTGATAATGCAATGATTACAGTACCCAATACACAATTAGCAAATACACCAATTATAAATTGGTCTAAAAGAAAAATTGGTAGAAGAATAAAAATGACTTTAGGAATAACATACACTAGTAAAATGGAAGATATTGTTAATCTAAAAAATGATATTCGAAATATGCTAAATAATCATCCAGATATTGCATCTTCAAAAAATGAAGAAGTAAACCATTCAAAAAGATTTGAAGCGATAAAAAAAGAAGACTTACAAGGAATCAAAAAAACATTACTTGTATATATAGACGCATATGGAAACTCTTCAATAGACATATTAATATACTGTTTTACAAAAAGTCCCGAATGGGAGAATTGGCTAACTAGTAAAGAAGATGTTATAGTTAAAATCGAAGCTTTAGTTAAGAAAAACAATTGTGATTTTGCATTTCCAACACAAACTATTTTTGTTAAAAATGATTCAGAAGTTCTAAGTTCAAAAGATAAGTAAAAAGTTGATTCTTTTACTTATCTAACAAAACATCAGCTTTATTTCTAATTTTTTTCTTGTATAAAAACTCTTGTTCTCTTTTTGAAAACTTATCTTCATCTTTTTTTGTTTTCTTAGTTTCTTTTTTTGTTTTTACCTTTATATCTGTTTCTTCTTTTTTAAATATAGTTAAAAATAAATATACTGAAAGAACAATATTAAAGATAATAATAAACCATTTTGATATTAATACAATTTCAAAATATTCCAATTTTTCTTTTAGGGTTAAATACTCTATAACATCAGAATAAATAGCATTAGAAAATAATGCAATAACTAAAAGTAGTATAATTAAAGTTATTCTTTTTCTAAATTTAATCAAATAATACCAAAAAAGTGCAGATTTTAATTGTTTAAACATGTTTCATCTTTACACTAAAAAGTTTAAACCTAAAGCAGTAAGAGCAACTACTAAAGATTTTGTCTTTAAATCATCTATAATTTTTCTTTCTTCATCAGCAACTATAATTTCAAGTTCTTCATCACTGTAATCATCAAAAGTTTTATGCATTTGAGCAAGTCTTGCTCTTGTTGCAAGAATCGCTTTTTCTCTTATTTTAGTATTTACTACATCTTTTAATTTATCACTTTTTAGTTTTGGATAATCAAATGCTTTATTTGCATTATCTTTTATAATTTGTTTTAGGTTCATTAACTTTTCCACTAATTTTTTATTATTATATCATTTTACAATTAATGAAAAAAATTAATTTTTTTCATCTTTAATTTCAAAAGCCGTTTTAATAATATCAATTCCGTATTTATCTCTTAATTTTTGCATTTGATTTGTTAAAGCGCTTTTTTTACTATCTTCTTGGTATTCAAAGAGATTGTAAGTAAACTCATTTGCTCTTGCAAAATTAGAAACAGTTATACCTAAATGAGTTACTCCATGACTTGGATGTGTGTCATTATCTTTAAAAAGTGTTGTCATATAGTTTTTAAAATCAAGTTCATTAAAAATCGTATTTACATTTATATAGTTTTTCGATTTTAAATTAGATTCATACTTTATTTTTAAAGCATAAGTTAAAGGATTGACTTTTGATTTTTTAACTAAAAAGCAAAGATATCTTGAAAGTATTGCTACTCTTCTTCTTAGTTCATTTCTATCATAAATACAATCAAATGACCTACCAATTCCTATAGACTTTTTCTCTCTAAAAGTTGTTAATTTATTATCTCTAATCCCACAAACACGATTATATAAATCAATTCCTGGTTTTTTCCAAGAGTAAAAAAGCCCTCTTTTATTTTTAATATCTCCTAAAGTTTTTATACCATAACCTTTAAGTCTATCTTGAAACCCTTTTCCAATTCCAGGAAACTCAGATATAGGAATATTTCTTATAAAATTTCCTACATTATCTTTACTTACATATTTTACACCATCGGGTTTAGCATATTCTGTTATTAGTTTTGAAAGATATTTAGTATTAGCAATACCAATTGAAATAGGAAGTCCTAACTCTTTTTGTATTTTATTTTTTAAATTATAGGAAAATTCTACAACTTCATCTTCTTCAATATATCCACTTAAATCTCCAAAAAATTCATCAATTGAAAATTGTTCAACTAAAGGAATTTCCTTGAGTAATAGCTCTCTTAATTTTTGTGATAATTCATGATATAAAGGATAATTTGGAGGAAGCATTTTTAAATGAGGACAAAGTGTTAAAGCTTCATTTACACTCATTGCAGTTTTAACACCGTAAGCTCTGGCTTCATATGATGAAGTTGTTATAATTCCTCTTATTTTTCCTTTTTCATCTACAAAATACTCTTTAAAAGTTTTTTGTCCTTCATTTGTAAGTATTGAAGATACAAAAGCACCTTCATTTGAAGATATTTTTCTTATCTCTTTTTTACTAGAAAAGATATTTAGATTACTTCTACCTCCAACAGCTACTGGGATATGAAATAAACTAGAATCAACAGTTCTATGAGCAGATACAAAAAAACAATCTAAATCTAAATGAATGAACAAGACAATCTCCTACTTTATAAACTGTATTATATTAAGTATTTTTAATATCTATAGTTTTCATTGCAGTTTGTAATAAAAAGTCTAATAGTAGTATTAAGTCAAGATATAGTGTGAAATAGATATTATTTTAAAAATTTAAAAAGGATATAAAATAGCAACTTGTAAAAACTGCAAAAGAGAAATAGAAGCTAAAAAAAGACAATGCCCTTACTGTGGAATTTTAAATCCAACAGTAACATTGAAAGATATTTTTATATCCTTAGCAATTGTTTTAACAGTAATGAGTATAGTAACTTATTTTATGCAATAAAAGAAAATTACTTTCTAATTATTGCGTAAATAAAGCCAATTGCTAATCCTATAAAATGAGCATACCAAGCAATAGAAAGTCCAATAAGTAGAGGAGCTACTGAGATTAATAAAACCCATGTAATAATACCGCTTCTTTGAGCTTTATCATAATATGCCACATATCCTAAAAGTGCAGAAATTGCACCTGATGCACCTACGATATTCACAGATTGATCCAAATAATAAACATAAGCAAAAGAACCCAATGAAGTTAATATACCACATACAAAATATAATAATATTAACTCTTTAGCACCACGACTCCTTTCAATCAAAGAACCAAACTGATATAAAACAAACATATTCATACCTAAGTGAGCAAGTCCGCCGTGTGCAAACATTGAAGTTAGAGGTTGCCACCAAAAATCTGCAATTAGCATATACATATTAAGACCTAAGTATAAACCACCATTTTGCAGATTTATTTGAAGAATATACATCAAAATTGTGAAAATAATAATTATATTCGTAGCAGTAAAATCTCTTTTATTTATTTTTTTTAACATATATTTTTAAACTAGTGCTTCTTTTAAAACATCTTCAATAACATCAACAGGTTTAATCAGCACAGCTTTTTTTACTTCTTCAGGAATATCTTCTAAATCTCGTTCATAGTTTTTTCTAGGAACTAAAGCTATTGTCATTTTAGCTTTAAATGCTGCTATTAATTTCTCTTTTAATCCACCAATAGGTAAAACTTTTCCAGAAAGTGTAAGCTCTCCAGTCATTGCAATATCAGATTTAATTTCTCGTTGTGATAAAATTGAAGCAAAAGTTAATGCCATCGTAATACCTGCACTTGGTCCATCTTTTGGAGTTGCACCTTCTGGAATATGTAAGTGAATGTCATATCTTTTATAAACTTCACTAGAATCTACAATAACTTTGTCTTCTTTTTCTTTTAGTGATTTAGGAATAATTGAATCATCAATTTTTAGAATTCCTTTA
>Ga0209716_1000139_pt1 | contig 75717 bp, 88 predicted proteins | sample COGITO_mtgs_1205_FD_184811 | JGI IMG/M metagenome (GOLD analysis project Ga0209716, IMG submission 184811) | Pelagic marine microbial communities from North Sea - COGITO_mtgs_120531 (SPAdes) (version 2) | ecosystem: Environmental > Aquatic > Marine > Epipelagic ... | reverse complement strand
TTATCAGTTGGTTTCAGGCCAAAGAAGTTCTGGTCCAAATTGAAACCCGGCAGTAAAGGTGCCTCCATCTTCACCTTCAAACTCATATTCTTTTAAAATTGCTGGAGCATTATCTGAAACATATCTTTGAAATTTTCTAGAATCTGCTAACGAAAATTTATATTTTAAAAATTCATCAATTTCTTCAGAAGTACGTTTTCCGTCTACCTCACGAATTGTGCTTAACAAAAATGAAGATATTAATCGTTCATTGTTAGTATTTTTATTTTGTTTTAAACAATATGAAAATTTAATAACTGAGTCATTAGAGCAATTAAAACTTGATTCTCCATTTTCGTTTGTAGTTAACTCAAAATCTTTGTATTGCACTTTGGTTAAGTCAATTGTTCTATTTAATATACTATTAGTTTTTGGATCTGTTACTGTTACTGGATAATCACTACCGTATGCTAAAATTCTAGATGTTAATATAATAGCTTCAACATCACAACTAGCTAGTTCTGAAACATTTATATCTTGTAGTGTAATAGATTCTATTAATTTGTCTAAAACAACCCCTTGTTGAATATATGATAAATTAGTTAATATATCTTCATCATATGCAGTCATATGACGTATTTCAATTATTCCTTCTCGCAATGGATGATCTTTTGGATATATTTTTCCTTGAGATGGTAATTGCACTATTTCAGATGGAATAGTAGACGTCTTTTTATCTACATATTGTTGTTTTGCTAAATCAATTAAATTTTTGTCGTTGTAACGATCTGTTACTTTTGTCATATAAACTCCTTTTTAATAACTTTATTATAAATATTAGTTACTTGAAAAGTAGAGTGTATATATAAATGCCGTGCCTAGTATAGCACCTATAAAACTAGTTAATTGATTTCTTTCAGATCTAGATAATTGATATCCTATTCTTTTTTCTAAGCTCCATAATTTATTGGTTCTGGGCTTTATATATGTAAATAACATTGTTGGAACTACAGTAAATGCTAATGATGAAAATTTTGGATTTCTTGTTAACCCTCTTGTATTATAATATGTGTAAAAATAAGTACTAAAAAATCCGACTGTAAATGGAATTCCTGGATTATAATCTTGATATCCTTTAGTCCTGCCTATTATATAATCGTTCATTTGTATTGTGGTAAATGGCTGTCCTTTTTCTTTGTATAATATAGACAATTTATTATTTTTTTTATATCCAAATACAAGTTCTGATGGTATATCTTTTATAAAATTATTTTTTTTATAAAATATAATATCATGATTAGTAAACAATATCTTTCCAACTATAGGTTTTTCTTCAAACCGGAAGATAGTATCTTGACAATATATATTGTAATTACAAATAAAGAATAAAAGAAAATATAGATATTTCATATGTTACCGGGCTATTATTGTAACAGTATGAATGATGATGACTTATTTATATATAAATATTATAAACCAGTAAAAATGGGAGCAAAATACTCCCATTGTTTTTAATAAATTAATATTTTAATACTGCAAAGTCGTATGACAATGTTAATGAAATCTCTACAGCTGCTTCATTTGACCAATCCATATCACCAAATGATGCATCACTAATATAAGCTCCATTTAATTCCCACTCTTCTATTTTCTCGCCGGTTGGTGATAATGAGTAAAAATTAATGTTTCTTTTATATTTAGCTGGTCCGGTTGCATATCCATCTCTACCTGTTAATGATTCATGATGATTACGAACCCAATTCATTACTGCTTGAGCGCCTGACGGTACGATAGCATCATACAATGTTATAGTGATATCTTGCCATCTTGTTTTACCTTTAACTTTTCTTTCAACATTAATGTGATCTAACACTACGTTACCATTATTAACACTTGGTCTACCAGAAGCTTTAATTAAATGAGATGGAATATCTTCAAATTCCATAATAAACCTATTGGTCATTTTAGGTTCCCAATCAAATGCTTTAGCAAATAAGTCAGTGTAATCAACTCCTGCTAAGTTTTGATTTAGTTGGGTTTGTCCTTGATTTGGTAATTTTTTAAGTAAATCTATGTTTATTGACATTGTATATCCTATTTTTATATAAATATATTCATTTCTAAAAATTAATCAGGAAATGAAGCACCAGTTGGTTGAATAGTGAAGTCTAACACAATAAATTCCGCAGTTCTGGTTGGCTGTAAAAATAATTGACCTATTAAAAAGTTTTGATCAATTACATCTGGAGTGTTATTTGTTTCATCCATTATTACACGGAATGCACTTAAACCTGACTGAGCTACTATATCTTGTAAATAAGGATTTACTATTTGCAAGAATCTATTTCTCGTTGATGCTGTATTTTGTTCGAATACTAAAAATCTTGTTGCCGAAGCAATGAATTTTTTAACTGTAATTAATAATCTTCTAACGTTTACTCTATCTAAAGCAGACGGTAAAGCTTGTAATGTTTTTTGTCCCCAAATACATACTCCTTCATTTGGAAAGTTTGCAATTGGATTAATTCTATTTTCATATAATTCATCACGATCTGATTGAGAAAGTCTTATATATGTTTTAGATACCATAGACAAACCACCTCTATTTAATCCAGCTGGGGCAAACCATGGATGTGCAATTCTATCAGTAAATGATAAAACACTAGGTACAACTACAGATGGTGGAACCCATAATGCTTTAGGAGCTCCTACCGGTTGAGTTAATACCCATGGATAATATGTTGCAGCATAACTTGAATCTAATGTTTTAACGGTAGTTTTAGCAGTGCTAATATTACTTGTTTTTCCTACTGCATCCATTACATAAAATGCATCTGCTCTAGCTTCGCATAATGTTATACCAGCATTTGTTACTGATGAATGTAATTCATGAACTACACCTGGTGTTATTAACATATTAAAGTCGTATTGATCTGTATTTGATAATGTGTTAAATGCATTTTTATATGCAGTCGTTCCAGATTTCCCATCTGCAGAACAATCAAATCCAAATGCATTAGTGGAAGATATATTTTCTCCTGCATATTTTGGTAGATTTGGTCTAGAACCATCAAATCCTCCTTGAATAGGAATAATAAATTTTCTAGTAGAAACTGCTACTCTAGAATCTATAATTCCAGCATCTAATGCAGTTCCAATACTTCCACTATATGGAGCTGAAGACGGGAAGCTAGCTGCTGCGTCTTGATTGAGATCTCCTAAATAAAAGTCTACGTTTGATCCAACTGACGATCCAGACGTTGGAGTAGGAGCAAGATAATTTAAATTATTTTCGTTAGTATAATCAAATCCAAAGAATATATTAGAATTATATCCTGATGACCCAATTTGGGTTGTTATATTTGAAGTAGCAACTAAATTAATACTCGCAGACGGATTTGCAATTGGAGAACTTATTGCTTTGAATCCAAATGGTACGGCACTAGGATTAATTTTATTTTCAACAGATGTTGCAACTTCAATTCTTATATATTTTGAATTATTTTCATAAGTTCCTGATTCAACTAGTCTTTTAGATGCAGCATCTATATATTGATGTACATCTCCAATTACTTTGGAAATATATCTAGGTGAGTCTGGATTTAAACTTAAGTTAGTAAATGATTCTAATATGTTAGGAGATATATCAGTGTCATTATAATCAAATGGAGATGCTAATATATTTTTATTATTAACTCCTCTTACTACTAAATCAAATTTACCATAGCCGGTTTGCTCTGGATTTTCTGCGGCAGTAATAATATTTTGTATACCTATTTTAAAATCATAATTTTCTCCATTGCCATGAGATAATGCATGTGCTTTAAATAAGTTTTTTGTTGTTCCACTTATTTTTTGTGATGTAATAAATGGGGTAGATGGTGATTTAAAGTCTTGTAAATATTCATAATTACTTATTATCTGCATTTTAACAGATACATTGCCTAAATTATTAAATTGACTTTTAATATTTTTGTTTTCATATTGAACATATACTGGATAATCAATTGACTTTGGATTTCTTCCAAATATTTTTTCGATATATGCATTACTAGAATCATTAATAGAAGCTGATACAACTGTATTAACACCTGTTGTTGAAGCAAATCCAGAATAACCAGGATATGTTGCGTCAACTCCATATGAACCAGAAATTTTTACAGAGAATGATCCTGACTCTCCATTTGATATAGATGACTTTTCAAATATATTTGAATCAGCTGAATAATTTATAGGAACGGTTGGATGAAGAATATGGGATACAAAGCTTTTCTTTCCTGCTCCAGAACCAGATTCAGCAATAACTGCTAATGCTCCATTTGTTAATTTATATCCATTTTCATACAATAATCTTGTAACAGTTAATGTTCCTGCATTATCTAGATATTCTTTTGCTGTAAATGGTAAATATGAATCTTCTGTATATGATCCGAATATACTTTCAAATTCAGCGTAATTTTTTACTTTTGTTGGTATTTGTGCTGGACCTTTAATAGTTGGTCCAATTAAAGCAGCTCCTATTTCACCAATTCCTTGAGGTAAAAATGACTGATCAATTTCATTAGTAAATACGCCTGGCGATACAATTCTTTCGGCCATCGATTATTCTCCTATAATTATGTTTATTATAAATATATAACAAAACTTGAAAAAACTAGTTATTTGGCGTAAATGTGCCTTCTTGAAGATTTATTTGGCCTTGACCATATTTTTCTTGCAAACTTTGAACTAGTTCTTGTTCTTGTTTTCTCAATTCATCAAATTTGTTAAATATTTCATTTTTCTTTTCTTCAATCATTAGCAATTGGTTGCTTAATGTTTTTTCATCAATTTGTAATAAACCCAATGAATTGGTACATTCTGTGAATTGTCCTTGTACATTTGTTATTGATTCAATATCTGTTTTATCTAATTTTTTTGATTTCATGTTGTAACTTTCTTTTAATTTTATTATAATGAAAATTTATTTATAATCCAAATCTCCCTTTTAATGCATTGTAGTTGTGTAAAACTTCATTTGCTGATAAGGCGCGGTTGTATAATTGAAGACTTGCTATATTTGCATTTAAATTAGTGGAGGGAATATTATCTCTACCTATTTCAAAATTAGTATTACCTGATGCTGGGATTCCTGTTTGTGCTTGACTACTATTAAAAACACCATTTTGATATGCCTTTATTAAACCCTCAGATGTTGACCATGTAAAGGTCATATTATACCAAACACCTGTAGTAGTAGTAATAACAAATCTATTAATTCCTGCACCACCATTATTATACATATCCCATCTAGAAAATTGAGGTCTATTGTATATCCAAAACATATCAGCACTTCCTCCAGAACCTCCATAAAAATGCATTATTGGCATACCTGTACCACTACCTTGTTGTTGTTTATACCAAAGATTTACAGTATAAGCTGAATTAACCATATTCCATATTGATCCTAGATTTGAAAAACCTATATAACCATCAGTACCATCAAAATCAAATGAGGAAGGAGATCCATCTTCCCATGTTGCATCTGTAGATATAGAACCAGATACAGCAGTATCTACAGTATTAAATGTTTTTAAAGTACTAGTACTAGGTATAGTACTTGCCCTATTTGCAGCATCCATATTGAATACTAGCCCATCCGCTATTATTGGGGTTGATATTGAACCTCTTCTGATTCCCATATTATATTGATTTTATTATTGTTTTAATATTATAACCTGCATTTGTAGAGAAAGCTGCTAATTGTGCTTGACTTTCTGATACATGAACTTTCATAACTAAATCTGATGTTGAGCCAATATCAGTTGTGGTAGTCTCTGTGAAATTAAGACTTGAACCATTCCATACAGACATTATATTTCCTGCACGTGCGTTTGACCCCGAATGAGCAGTGTATTCAAAGAATGCTCCTCCATATGAACTTGTATCCAATCCATAAATTGACTGCGTTACGTTAGCGTTATTAGAACTTATGACTGCGGTTGTGTATAAAGATTGTGGTGATTTTCCTATGTAAACTTCTCCTGAAGCTGACGCTTCTAGTACTGGAAGACCTGATCGATCATTTGCAGTAAATATAACTCCATCTAAATCATCATCTATTGAAAATAATGTACCTTCTGATCCTATTACTTCAAATACTGTTGAACCTGATGATTCTACTGATAATCCTCCTGAACCTGTTATAGATAATGATCCTGTTATACCTGCGTTTCCTGTAAATGGGAATGGATCTGGTAAATTTGTTAATTGTGAACCATCACCTTTAAATGCCGAAGCTGTTATAGGACCATTTAATTCAAATATTGGAGTATACACATCACTTTCTAGTGTTATTTTACCAGTTCCGGAAGTATGAGCAAATGCAGCATGGTCATCTGCATTTGTAGTTCCCCAACCAATTTTATTAGTCGAATATAAATAAAGATTTTTCCATCTACGATTATAAAATCCTAAATCTTGTTGATTTGTCGCAACAGGTTTAAATGATGTGCCTAATTGAACTCCATAATCTGTTCCAGCTGCTTTATAAGTTAATGTACCTAACCCCGTAAGTGTTGTTTTATATGAGCCGCCACCATCTTTACTTAATATTAATGTAGATGTTGCAGCTCTTGCTGCTATTTCTAATGTTGGGTCTGACTCATCATAGAAAAAATCTAATCTATTTTCATAATTAGTAGATGCATCGCCTTCATGTATTGTAAAAGCAGATCCAGATGGCATTTCTATATCTATTGATCCAGATACATTTAATGAACCTGTTATTTGAATGTCATTTGTTGTAGATGCACCTTGGTCTGTTACTTGTTGTAGTGTTGGTGTTGAACCTGCTGGTAAATTTGTTAAATTTGAACCATCACCTTTAAATGCTGAAGCTGACACATATGAAAATGAAGAAGTAGTACCTAATGTTAAAGTAGTATCCCCATCATTTGTTTTAATTTCAGCTTCACTTGAAACACTTTTTACTGAAAATCCTCCAGTTGATCCTGACATTATTAAAGAACCATCTGTAAGGGCCATATTGGAGGAATTACCTGTAAAATCACCTCCTACTTGTAATCCATATTTTAAATAGTTATTATGTACGTTAGCAGCATTTACAAATCCAGGACCTCCGAAATTAACTACTCTATTTCCATTAACAGAAGTAATACCTATTGAAGGTGCAGAATTATTATTGCTGTTCATTATGCCCTGTAATGTTATAGAGCCAGAACCTGCAAAAGTTCCTTTTTTATTTAGTTGTAAAATACTATAAGGTACTGCACTATAACCATCATGTGCTATTTTAACATATGAATCTGGAGATGCTACTGATGGAGAAATTGAACTAGTTACACCAAAATAAGTTCCATACCCTGAACTAAGTCCACCTGGAGGAGAAAATGCTTGAAAATGTTCTTGAATACTTACAACTCTAGTTTCAGAAGAATTATATAATTCAAACAAGCCATCATTTATAGAATGTCCTATATGAACTGTTTTTTGATCAGAGGCATTTTTTAATGTTATAGTTGGAGTTCGTTGACCACTATAAGGTTCCGTGGAAAATTCTATACTAGCTGGGGAAGAAGTTGTTGGTTTAAAGATAGTAGAACCTGAAACTATTATACCTTGTTCTGCTCTTAAAAGTTGTTCTGCTTTTAAAAGACCATTAACATGAATTTCATCTGTTGTTTGTCTACCTAATTCTATAGTAGTCCAATCATTTGCATTACCTACATATAAAACATTTCCAGTATGTGATAAAGCATTTGCATTGTTTAATTTGAAAGAAGATCCCGATATCGTTCCTGCGGTAATTGCATTTGAGGTAACATTACCTGCTGTTGTTACTGCATCTAAGGTTGGTGTTGAACCTGCAGGGACATTTGTTAATCCAGATGCATCGCCAGCAAATGATCCGGTGAAATATGCAAATGACGCAGTAGCAGTAGTAACACCAGATGTTAAATTACCTCTATTAATGAATACCTCATTTGAAGATGATACTTGAAATAATGGTAAACCTGAAATATTATTTACTTCCATTAAAACACCATCTAATCCATCTGCTACTGAAAATAGTGGGCCTGCTGATCCTTCTACTTCAAATATTCCTGATTGACTTACTGAACCTGATCCTATTAATCTTAATGCTGTTGAGTCTGTGTCTCCAACTGTATATGATTGTGATACTATTAATGAGCCAGTAATTAAAGCGTCACCTGTAAATGGGAAAGGTGTTGATGGAACATTTGTTAATTGTGACCCGTCTCCTCCAAAAGATCCGGTGAATAATCCATATGATGCGGTAGCTGTCCCACTACCTGATAAATTTCTTGATGCAGTTATTTCTGCTAGAACGGCATTACTGCCAGATAAAATGACTTTTTTCCAGTTTGGCATTTACTTCTCCTATTATGGTTGGTTACAGTATTAATACTGCCCACTTCCCTTTCGGGCCAACAATAAGTTTATTTTAATATAAATATATAACTATTTAGATTCATTAACAATTAATTGTAATTTAACAACTGCTTCATAAACCTTTTGTACTTCTTCTCCTTTAAATGTATGATTTTTAATTAACCCCATCATCCATATTGCTTCAGATTTTGTGAATTGTGGTTGAAATTGTGTATTTTTAGATTCTTGAAACTTTTTAGATGACCGATTAATATTGGTATCTTGTTTTTCTATAATAACATTTTTTTTATTTTGATTTCTTACAAAGGCCATATATAACTTTCTATATTGATTATAATAATAAATATTTAATAATACAAATTTATATATAAAAAAGCAGGGAGAATCTCTCCCTGCTTTAAAAATATAATATAAAATTAAATATACTTAATATAATTAATAATTATCCTGCATATACAAATAGATCACCACTAGCGTCAACTTTAAAGTTACCTACTTGTGTTATTGCGGTTAATGATCCGGTAGTTACTAATGGTATATGTGCTCCTACTGTTGCTGCGGTTGCACCGTGGCTAACAGCGCCATTACTTAAAGATAGTCTTTGTAATTCTTTATCAACAAATAATGATGAACCTTGCCCAGAACTAAATGAATCAACAGTTGGTTCAGCTGAAACTCCTCCAAATATAATACCTACATCGCCGGCAGCTGCGGCATCTGAACCAGATTGTAATAATATGAATTTGTCTTCAATATTTAAATTGGCAGTTCTAACTTCTGTAGTTGTTCCGTTAACTATTAAATCACTTGTTACTGTTAAATTACCAGCTATTGTAATATTATCAGTTAATTTATCGCCATTAACTGAATCGTCTGCAATTGTTACTGCACCAGTTGAATCTAAAGTTACGTCGCCTGATACTGCTACTGAGTTAACATCTGTTCCATCACCAACTAAAATCTGTCCTGCTGTTTTAGCATCTAAATCAGTAGGTGCATTTGAACCACCACCAACTTTAATAGTACCTTGAGTCATGTTAGCTAATTTTGCGTTAGATACTGCATCGTTAGCAATAGTAAGTGCAGTTGCACCTGTTACATCTCCTGTGTGAGTTGCATTTGATACTTTCGCTGTATTTAATACAATTGAACCGCTTACTGCGTTTGATAATTTATCTCCAGTTACTGCATCGTCAGCAAGTTGAGTTGCTGTTATACCACCAGATTTAACTTGTAATTGTTCTGATCCATCAAAATCAATAGTTGAATCATCAATCGAAGCTGATATTTTATTATTTGATGGTATTACAATACCTTTACCTGCTGATAATGTAGATGCTGCTGGAGAGAATGTAAATGCTCCATTTGCACCAACTTTTACTAAATCACCTGTTGTTGGTGTATCTGCAATACTTCCAGATAACATTGTTGACGTTACTTTATCATTTGCAATAGATAATACTCCTGCATTTGATAATGTTGCATCTCCAGAAACGCTTGTTCCTGTTGGGACAGCTGATGCGTTCCCCATTAATATTTGGCCGGCTGTTAATGCCTTACCAACTTGATTTGCTCCTGCTCCTGCGCCTACTACTACTTGATTAGAAGCAATACCAGCATTTTGTACATTTGCTAGATCAGCGGTTGAACCAGAGACAATGACTTTTTTCCATGTTGCCATTTTAAATCCTTTTTGTTTTTAATTTTTATTATATTTTTATTTAATTATATTATGTATGCTTTATACTATATATAAATACCATTATATTAAGAAAACGAGATCAATCTAAACCTACCCAAAATGAACTACCGGAATACATAATTCCTCCAGAAGATGGATTAGGTGTTGCTCTTTCTTGTTTTCTTAATGTCATTATACTTTGTGATGTTATTATCAAAGCTGAAGTACTATTATTTTCATGTACTTCTAATATATTTGTTTCTGCGCTATCAGGTTTAAATTGTAATGATCCTGTAACAAATGTGTCTGTAGTAAATATTTGTTCTATTGTATCACTACCATCTTTTGATCTTTTGAAAAATAATTTTCCGTCATATACATTAATTGATAATTCTCCAGATTGTAACGTACTTACTAATGGAGTTGATCCTGCAGTTGTGGATCTTCTTAATCTTATTACGTTTCCTGTCGACATTCGTTAAAATGATCCCCCATCAATTACATGACTAAATTTTAATCCGCCTCTAGAAGTTTGATATGCAATTTCATGATATCCGGAGTTACTCATAGTTGCATATGTTGAACTACCAGTAAAAAATAATGATCCTGTAAATAAATGTGTATCGTCTAATGTGTCACCAAATATGGTTGATCCAGAAGAGAATGATTGTGTAAAGAATGATACAGAAGATGAAACAATGTATTGTGTAGCTACTAAATTACCATTTATATTGAAATTAGTTTGGCCACCAGTAGTTGATAATGTTACTAGATCTGTTGATCCGCTGGATATTTTAAATATATCATCTGTTCCAACATTTAATGAAGCTGATACGGGACTTGCTGCTGATCCTGTTGCTAGGAAATGTCCTCCGCCTCCGGTACTAGGACTAGCTTCATCTAATCTAGTTTTAACCATTTTACCAGTATAGATATATGATTCTACTACATAAGGTACGAGGTTAGCAGCATTTGGAGATCCTATAGTTCCATAATCAACAGGATCTTCTATAAATAATATTCCTGCAAATTGATCTAGATACCAATCAATACTAGAATCTGCAGCAATTTGTGGTCCATTTGTAGAATAAATTTTTGCATTATATTTATTTGCATCTCCCTTTAAAGAAGATTGATTTGGTGGAACTATTTGTAAAGCTCCTCTCGAACCACTTAAATGAAATCCATCTTGAAATACTCCAGTACCTTTAGCTGGATTAGATGAATTTACATTATATGAACCAGTTATTTTTAATGCATATCCATGATACGTTGTTACTCCAGTTCCTTCGCCTGTTTCAGCATCTGTTGCTTGATAAAATGAATCTGGAATTGGGGATAATTCAAATCTTACTTTTTCAACATTTGTAGTTAATGCAAATAATGTTCCTGACGGATCGTTAGGTACTTCTTCTCCAAATACAGTTGATGCTGCAACTGATACTGTAGAACCTATTGTTTCTCCTTCTATTGTTAATCTAGTACTAGTTTGTGCTTTACCGGATAATCGCTTTACTGCAATTTCTGTTAATGTATCATTTACAAATGAATTAGCCATTTTTTATTTTCCTATTTTTTATTTAATATCTCTTATAAGTTACCAGATGAAACATTTTGTAATATTGGCACAGTTACACTGTTACCATCATTACCTGATGTAACGTTTGTATAATTAAATGCTATAGCATCAATATTTCCGGTAAACCCTTCTGGCAATATAATATGAATACCAATTATATCATTAGCTGATACAACTCCGCCGGCGTTGTCTTTCCATGGAATAACACCGGTTGGTACAGTTGTTCCTCCTGATAAAGTAACATTTTCAGTATAACTAATGTTACTAGTTGAAGATGCTAATGGTACATAATGATTTGAAGTATTTAAAGTGTTTAGTCTAGAAAATGTTCCATTTCCTACTGGATCAGCCCATGCATTGGCTACACCAGCCCCAGCACCATTAGCTGTCGTTCCTCTCATTACTTGAACTTTGAAATATTCATCATCGGCTTGAAATAATGATGATCCGTCAGGAACAATTTTTCCGGAGCCTACAAATTCTATAGCAAATTCTTTATATCCAGATGCAAATGGAGCTTTAAAATATCTAACATATGATCTGTCTCCAGAAGCTACATTACCTGCAGAATATGTTGGTTGACCAGAAGGACCGTGGAATGTTGTGAAAACACCACTATTACCAGCTGATTTTATATCTATTAGTTTAGTTTGAAATTGTACTGCTTGGACCGCTCCTGCTGTGCTATTAGATAAATCTGTAGTTCCATTCCATGTATTAGATGTTGATCCTATACTATTAGCAGAATATGCTTGTCTATAAATTTCTCCTCTAAATGTTTCAATATAAGCTTCGCTAGTTGATCCAGATGTAATTGAGTTATAATAATATCTATTTTCATTTGTAATCGATGGAGCACTTAAACCAGATCTCATCAATGGAGTTACTGCGGAACTAAATCCAAATGAACATGCAGCATTTGTAGTACCACTTCCTGGTGCATGAAATACGCCTGTGTCTGTAATATCGACAGTTGCTGCAAATGACATTGTCATGTTACTATCTTCTGTGGTAGTTGGATGATTTGCTATATCTAAATCTGGAAATTTATTTGCAGAAGCTCCAGTTAATGTTGATATTTTACTTCCTTCAATCTTTTTAGTACTAGAATCAATGGTCATGTTGTTTGATCCCATTGTAATAGCCGATGTTGCTGATGGATATACATTTTGATATATTCCAGTAAATGATGATGTATATGCTTGAACTAGACTAGCTCCAAATCCTGGAGTATAAAATTTAATTCCAGATACAGAATGAACTTTGGATGTGTCAAATCCTTGAGCTGCACTCAATGAAGATGTTATTGGATGAGTTGCATTATCTGTTGCAGCCATAGTTCCTGAAAAATTGTCATGAATCCAATCATGTTTAGTAGCTGTTCTTGTACTTCCTGCTAATTCATGTCTAACAGTTAGATAGTTATGACCATTTCTCATATCTGCAGTGGCAATTGAATATGTAAATGTTCTATATTCAGCTCCTTCTAGTTTTGCTATTCCGTCACTAAAAAATACACTTTGTGTTGCTGATAATGTTAAATTAGAACCATTACTAGTTGTATCTTGTATTTGAGCTACACCTGCTGCATCAGATCCAGAAAGTGAAGCTGTTAAAAATCTTGCTCCATTTAAATATAATGCCATAACACCAATTTTTCCATCACCTACTGCATATTGAACATATGATCCATTTGATCCAGCACTTACTGCAGGATTACCTTTACCTAATCTTGTTGCAATATCATTAACAGTTCCTGTAGTTGAACTAGGATCTCCATATATTCCTTTAAAACCACCGGTGTTATCGGATGCAACAACAGATGGTACATCTGATGACGTTGCGAATACAACTGTTTGAATACTAGCATAATCAGAGCCACCATATGTTTGACCAATATTGTCTCCAACATTTGTGTAACCAGATATAGCATGATTATCACCAAAAGATAATTTTCCGGTGATAGTTCCACTAGCAGCAAAACTTAATCCTTGATAATTTGGTGGTGAAGATGGAGCAATTACTTTTAATACTTCATTTATTTGATCTATAGCATTTGCAATTGTCGTGGTAGAAGTGAATGGAAATACACCATCAGTATATGTTCCATCATCTGGTGTTCCTATAGAAGGATAATCAGAAGATCCTCCGCCTCCGCCTCCTCCGGATATTAATTGATGAGATCCAGTAAAGTTTCCAGATGTTGCAGGATTTGCATCTACTTCAGCTACTAATCTATATAATTTATTATCGTCGGTATTAATATATAAAATACCATCCAATGATCTTCCATATGTTCCAGTTGTTACAGAAGGTAATCCAGAACCACTTATAACTTGTGTTAATGCTTTGTATTCATTTCCGGAAGGAGTTAATGATCCTCCAAAGAAAATTGATGCGGATAAATGATAATTATCTGAGTCAGATGATCCGGAAGATATATATAAAGATCCGGTGGCTACTAATATTTCACCTCTATGTATTGGGCCGTTGGTATTTAGTGATTTGATATTACCTAAACTACCTCTACGATGCTGAATAATTTGAGACATTGATTAAAATCCTTTTGTTGTGTTTTGAATATTTAATATAAATATAAAACTATTATTAAAAACTATTAAATTATTACTTGTTTATTTCCAGAAGCCGGTAGGTCATCATGAAACGTTCCAGCATCAAAATTTCCTAAGATTTGATCTGTTGCAGAATCACTTCTGTTTACTCCCCCGTCAATTGATAATGATGCTGAATTAGGTAATGTAGATCCGGAACCTGATATTGATAATGATCCTGTTAATACCAAATGTTTTGCTAATTGTTTTCCTCGAATTCTTCTTGCCATTTTAGTATTCCTTGATTATTAAATTAACGACCATCTGCCATTTATTATAATTATATCTTCGGTATCTAAATCATATCCCATTGTACCAGTATTAAAAACAACTGTTTGTGGACTAGTTAACGCCGGCGTCCATGTATATAAAGCTTTGTCTACATATTGACCATTAACATAAATATCAAACTCTGCTTTTGTAGCAACTGTTAATGTTGATGGATTAGTTCCTGCAGTGTCATTTACAGTGACAGTTGTTGAGTTTTGAGCAGTGCCTACTACTTCTCTTAATTTTGTTATATATTCCATAAGATCTGGGTTTATTATTATAGGAGTGCCACCTCCAGGGGTTGTTATTCTTACTAGTGAACTAACAGGTAATTCGGGAGAAGCTGCTGGTAATAAAGAGCCAAAATCGGTTGTATTAAATAATTCATCTGCATCTACTACAAAATCCCATGTTAATTGTTTTAAAGAATATTTTTTTTGTATTGTTGATAATCTGTATTCTTGTTCTCCTAATAATGTACCATTAACTGTTAATGGAGCTGTACATCTAACTAATCGATCATTTCCTACTGTATTTACAGTTTCGAAACTTAAATTTCTTATATGTGTTCGATATTTATTAGATTCATTTCCCCATGCAAATCCGCCATATGGCATTAATTGTTCTATTAATTCATTCATTTGTGTTGTAAAATCAGTCCACATTAAAAGATCGTATTCTACATCAATATATTCCGGTATATTGACTGAATATAATTCTGCAGAATTTTCTTTTGGTATAGCTGGTATAGGGAATATTTGATCAATATATTGATTTCTAGAATTATATTGTTGTTTATATATAATACTATTTCCAGGTACAAATCGATTAACGTCTAACTTTTTTAATTGATCTCTTTCTTGTATTGAATTTCTTTTTAATATTATTAATGGAGATTGTAACATTCCTTTTTCATCTCGTATATAACCTAATCTTCTTACACTATCCCACTTTTCTGCATTAGAATAAATTACAGGAACATCAATTAATTTGTTATCAGCTCCAGTTATTTTAGGTTGTATTGAATTTTCTATAAACCATTTTAATGCATAGTCAATATTGTAAACGGTTCTTCTAGGAGTTTTAATTACATCATCATCTCTTCGAATTTGTGAAGATCTATCAAATGTTTGATCATCTCTAACAGATTCAGAATTACGCAATTCTGGTTTGTCTTGTTTTCGATCTATATTAAAATTTTTAAATCTAGACATTAAAATCCTTTATATGATTGTTTATCATCTGTTACACCAAATTTCATTTTTCTAATATTAGCTGGAGTTTGTCTTGTTACGTGAGCATCACATAAAACAGATACGCTATATCCAAATTTATTACCATTAGCCCATGTGTCAGGATTCTTGCCGGCGAAATATTGATTTGCATCTACATTGTCTAATTCATAAAATTCATTATCCCATTTGATAATATCTCCAACTTCCGGATAAAATGAAGCTTTTTCTAAAATATCTCTAGATATTCCAAATTGAGCGGTACGTGTATATGTGTGACCATAATCGTCCATTTCAGAAGTTTTTCCTTCTTTAGTAATTAAAGCTGGAATTAATATATAATTAAAATATGTTTTGTTAACTGATTCGCCGTATATATTAGAATTTGAATCTTCGATTATTAATTTATAAAATTCTATTTCAGTATCAACTATTGCATTTAATAATTCTGCATTAATAGATGCTAAAAATTTTGCATCACGTTGAGTACCAAATAATGCCATTTTTATCCTACGTATATTTTAGTTGGTATCTTTGACAAAACTTCATTCATTGCATCATTTTCAGCTTGTTGTCGTGTCATCATACTTTCCTTTGTTAGTTTGTCTAGAAATTCTCGTAATTGCGTAATTAATGCGTCTTTTTCAGATTGACCTTGTGTTACTAATTCTGATCCGTTTAATGTTACTTCTGAATTTGGAATTGGTACTGAAGAATATTTACTTCGTACGTATCCTAACATTTCTTTCACTAATGCAGACCCATATCTAAATATCCATGATCTTCCTACGTCATTGATTTGAGAATATTTTTGATATGTATATGGAATATTAGATCCGTCTGATACTGCTCCGGTCATAGCAGCTGCATTACCGAATAATATAGCTTCATCAGCTTTCTTTTCTTCAAATAAAAATTCAAACCAAACGTTTTTATAAAATGGACTTGCAGCAGTTCCAGTTGTTCCAGGAGTTGGATATAATCTTATATCATCACCATGTATTTCAAAAGAAAAATGTGATTTTCTAATTCTATCATTAAATTCTATAGTTTGTATTCTTAATAAATCTTGATGTAATGGCATCATCATAAAATTAACTGACGGAGAAAATCCTCCAAAGTCAAATGCATCCATTAAATTTTGAGAGCCTAAGCCTGTTCCTACAAATGGATCAAAATATCTTATAATAGCTGGAGGAACATTATGTAAAACCCGTTTAATTTCAATTGAACTAGTATTTGATAATATAATTCCTAAACTTTCTGATACCGCTGTTCTTATACTATATGTTTGTTGTCCTGGCTTAATTGCAATTGAAGCAGAATACCATTTTAAATTACCACCAGAATCAGCTTCCGTACCATATGTTTTTGATAATTTTGTAATATATGATAGTGATGATCCTATTAATGTGTCAGTAAAAGAGTTATCTGTTAAAAAATTAGATCCTGTTTGTATACCTAATGTGTTTAATAAGTTATTGGCAATATTAACTTGATTAACTTGATTTGAATATTCAATCACAGATGATTCAAATGCATTATAAAAGTTTATATCTAGTAGTTCTACATCCATAATTGGATATCCAACGTTTTGTGCTGCGTGATTTGCAAAACTATCTGCTTGAGTTTGGAACATTGGATCTGTATCAAAAAACCCAAATGGTGTTGATCCTGTTGTGAAAGATGAACTTCCAGGCCAAATTGGTTTACTTACACTATAATCTGCCATTATAATTCTTTCTTATTGTAATTTTGTTAGTGTACTATTTAATAATGCCATTTGTTCCAATGTCTCAATTTTTCTTGTACTTAATTGTTGAATTGCTTGAAACGTTTTTTTAGCTGAATATGGAGATAAAACTTTTATTGTTATTAATTCAGATCCTTTGCCTAAATCTTGTTCTATATGAACCATTAATACCATACGTATAGCTCGTATTCTATCTAAAACGTCAACTAAATTACCTTTATATTTTATTCTTGCTTGTATTGAATATTTTGTTCTTGGGGCTGCCATAGTACTTCTTTTATTATAAATATCAAAACAGTAAGAAAGGGATGAAATAAATCATCCCTTCCAGATATTAGTTTAAATAAAATTTAATTAGTTATTTAACTATTAAATAGAATTTAATCCAGCAACATATACTTTACCGTAGAATTCTGGTCTTACCATTTTCTTAGCATATCTTGTCATTACACCTTTTCTTGGGGTGAAATTAACAGGATCGTATACTAGTGGAGTCATGATTAATGGAACATATGGTGAATAAACTGCACCAGTTTCAAGGAATTGTGCTCCTCTATAACCCATAAGGATTACGTTCTCTTTCATGTAAGGGTTTTTATATACTGTGTATCTATTATTGATTGCACCAATTTTTTGAACACCAGCAGCAAATTCCATTTTGTTACCATCTGTGTCAGCAGCAAATCCAGGAATTGATTCTAGGATAGTTGCAACAGCAGGTGAAGTAACTAAGAAATTAGCACCACCTCTAAGTGTTTTTTGATGAATTTTGTTAGATACTTTTTGAAGTTTAGTTCCTAAAGTTTGGAACCACTCTCCTTGTGTATTATAATATCCGCCACCGGCTACATCTTTTCCAACAAATTTATTTTGTGATGGAGAAAAGAATTGATTAGATTCAGCTGACCAATATTCAGTTGTTACTGCACCATTGATTAACATATCTAAAATTTCAAGATCAATTTCCATTGATACATATTCGCTTAACATTGAAGTTAATTCAGCTTCAGCGTCAATTGAATGGTATGCATTTAAATCTTGAGCAAATTCAGGAGTCCAAACAGCCTTTAGTTTTCTAGTCTTAGCAACTATAGGATCTGATTGCATTTCTAAATTAACTTCTGGAATGTCAATATCAGTACCATTATTGATACCTGTACCAGCACCAGAACCTTTGAAAGGATTTGAATCTTCAAAGTCTCCTCTAGATATATCAGATGGTTGAGCACTATATTTTACAATATAATCACCAGCAGATGGACTTAAGCTATTTGAACCAGTAATTACAAACTCAACATGTGTCTTAGCAGCGTTTACTTTTGTAAATGCACTTACTTGATTAACAGTACCACCGGAACCAGTTGCAATAATAAATGATCTTACTGCAGTAGTATCTGATCCAGACAATGATGATAATGGTATGCTAACAACCGTATGTGGGTTGGCAGCTAATATATCAGTATATGCAGAATCATAGTTTACAGATGATGATGTTGCAGTACCAATAGTACCTGAAGCAGTAACTGCTATCTCATTGATTGAGTATCCAAATCTACCAGCACCATAAAGACCACCTGATGGGTCATTTTCGGTAGTAGTTATACCAAACATAGAATCAGCTGCACTTTGTGGTCCAAAAGGATCACCTGTTTGTGCTAAACTGTCTGCGTTATCGTCATCGAATCCTGGTTGTGCAGTACCGTATTTGAAATCCAAATAAAATACTAGTCCTGATGGCAAGTTCATTGGTTGTACAGAAACAAATTCTTTTGCTGCAAATTCAGCAAAGATTCTTCTTACCAATGGAAGTGCTACACCAGCCCATTCTTCTGATCCTTCTGTCGTACCAGTTGCAGACGCTTCTTTTACAAGTTGTCTAGCCTGGTTTTCTAGAAGCTGAGCCATTCCGGCTTTTTCAGTTTCTCCTTTTAATCCTTCAAGGAGTCCTGTTCTTTCCCATTTATTAACAGTTGCTTTAGCTGCATTTCTTTGGGAAGGATTGTTATCTTCTAATAAAGATGAAATTTCCATTTTTTTATTTTCCTTTTTTAATCTAGTAATCCGGCTAACTTCTTCCATCTGTTAGCTAATTGATTACCTTCATTGATTATTGATTTAGATACAGGTGCAGTTGATTCAACTGGTTTAGAGGCTGAGCCTTCTTTTACCATTTGTCTCTTTTTTACAGGAACTGTAAAATTTTCTGCTAATGTACTAAATACTAATTTAACTTCTCTTGTATTACCAGCTCTATCGAAATTTTCGATAACTGTCATTTTTTGACTTTCTGATAATTCAAAATTTCTGAATAATTTATTCGTGTAAAGAAGTTTTGCATTTAAAAGATTAACTTCATTGATAGTGTCTCTTAAAGATTCAATAGTGTCATATGCTTCAGTTAATTCTTCAGTCATTTCTTCTACTTTTTCTTTAGATTCTTTATCATCATGCTCACCTTCTTCTACTTTTTCTTTAGGTTCTTCTTTGTCTTCTTCCGAAAGAATTTCTTCAATGATTTCATCAATATTGAATTCTTCATTTTTCATTTCTTTTGGTTCTGACATTAAATCATTTCCTTTTGAGTCTGTAGAATCAGCTGCGTCATTATTATGACCATCTTCAGTTAATTCTTCTTCATTTAAATCTTCTTCTAACTCTCTTATGATTGCTTCTAATTCTAGATCTTCTTCAACACTACTATTAGGATCAGATGGATCTTCATCTACATCATACATCATGCCTTCCATTTCCATGTCATCTGCAACTACTGGTTCTTCAGCAGGCATTTCCATATCCATTTCAACATCCATTTCTGGTGCAGGTGCTTCCATATCTTCTCCGCCTTCTGCTTCAGGCTCATACATAACGTCATGTTCTTCGACAGGTGCGTCAGCTACTGGAGCTGCGACGTCGTCTTCCATTTCGTCTTCGTATAAATCTTCAGAAAGTTTTGTTGATAGCATTGCTTCGATTCTAGGAGCAAAAGCTTCTTCAAGAGCTATTTTAGCGTTTGCTAATGCTGTTTCCTTAACGGCTTTGGCATCTGCAATTGCTTCTTTTAGTAAGTCCGATTTCCCGTTCATTACTTGTTCTCCTTAAATTTTTATTTTGGAAATAAGATTATTTGTAATCTTAATAGAATAATTGATTATATTGACATTATATATAGAGATAATGTATTTACTATAAATATAGATGAAGTTAAAAAACAGTAAAAAGGTCCTGAACTTAATCAGGACCTTATTAAATATATTAATACATTAATGTATTAGTCAGAATACATATCAGATATTTTTTGTTTATATATAGCTGCTTGTTTTTGTCGTCTTTTAGTGATACTAGGTTTTTCAAATTCTTTTAAAGATTTTAATTTATCAATTGAATCTGATGATTTTAATTGTTTCTTCCAAAGTCTTAATGCAAAGTTTATATCTTTGTTAATAACTTTAGTTGAATTTGATTTGCCTGGTACTATAGATTTGTGATGTTTTATTTGTTTATTCATTTGAAGGATTTGGTGTAACTTGTTGTTTTTGTATTGGTCGTAATGTAAACTTAAATTTTTCTACTTCTGGTAATTGACTTATGAATCCTTGAATTCGTTGAGATTCTTTTGCAGGATCTTCTCCTAATCTAACATAAAAAAATCCTTTTCCAGATGCATCGTCAAATTTAGTTTTAATAACATGCATTCCTTTTTTATTTAAAAATGCTTGTATATCAGCTTTTACATTTCCTGCTGTTGCTGGATCAATTAATTTATAAAGAAATCCTCCTTTGTAGTCTGATATTTTATTAATTAAATCAGCTTCATTAGTTTGAGATTTCATTCCAAAATATTGATGATACATGTTATCAATGTTTGACATCTATTTCCTTTATTATAATAATTTATTTTATAAGTTCAAAATTAATTTACATCAAAATATTTATTTAATCCTTGTCCAATATCTTCATATGAAGCAGAAAGTCTTTCTTGTAGCTGTGAAATTTCTTTTGCAGTTTTCTCAAAAACTTTATATGATTCATTAAGGCCTTTCATGTGTCTGTTAACTGTAATGCCGTCAAACCAATCTCCTTCTGATAATGTTACTTGCTGAGCCATTTCTACCATATATTTAACACGTTCGCATAATTCTTGAAGATCTCCTTTACCATATACAGATTCACCTAATTGTGAATATCCTTTTACAGCTTCTACAAATTCACGCTTTTGTTCAGTTGTTACTTTTACAGGTTCTCTTTCTAATGCTTCTAATATTTCTTTAAATTTCATGGTAAAATCCTACATTTTCCACTATCACATAATATTGATGTAATAATATCATTTACTTTTTTATAATCTTTTGTTGATTTGTTTACTGATTCATTCATTGGTCTTAAAAATGCTCCATGGGTTGAAGGATTTGAAACAAAATCAAAACAAATTAATTCAAAATCTTCCTGCACTTCTACTGCAGATTCTTTATATAATTCTTTTACTGAGCCTAATCCTCTACTAGATATTCCTAATGTAATACCAGCATCGAATAATGATTTTAATATTTTTCCAGCTGGTGTTTCTAATATTTGTACGGCTCCCATTAAATCATCTTTATCCCACCACATTTTTAAAATGTTATGAGAAACGTTATTTAAATTAACAACAGAAGATTCAGGATGATCTAATTCCCCTAATGCTCTATTTTGATCAATATATTCTTTTTGATATTTTTTAGCTTCTCTATCTAATATATGTTTAGGATATACTCTTCCGTTTTGATTCTTAGCTCCTGCTCGTTGTAATACCCCTTGTACTACTAATCCGCCAGGAACTCCAAATTGTGAAGCCATTTGCTCATTAACAGGGCCGATAGGCTTAAATGGTATATATTCTAATAATAAATTCTTACTCATATTATTCTCCTAAACTTCTTACTCGTTCTGATATTTTTAATAATCGTTCAGAAATTTTTGATAATGCATTATGAGTAGACTTTCCATATGATGATCCGGCAATTCCAGATTCTGTTTTTAATCTAGATGTATATTTAACTAATTGCTCTATTTCTTGTAATTTTTTTGCTACTTCTTTAATTGTGCCATTAACAGTTTGAGATGGAGTTGATTTTGGATTACTTGTTGCAAATCTAGAATATGATTCAATCATTGCTTCATATTTTTTGTCAAGTGCTTTTTGTACAGACTCATATTTCATTTGCTTTTTCTTTTTTGCTTGTGCTTTTGTTGAAAATGCATTTGGTGTCTGATAGCCGGCTATTGCTCCGGTTACATTTTGTTCTTCTATATCTGCTTCTGCTAATTTAATATCTTGATCTTTGAATTTTGGGTCTTTTGATAATTTTTCTAATTCAATCTCATCTTTTGCTACAATAGCTTCGTTAGCTGCAGCAGCATCTTTCATATCTTCTTCAGTGTCACCATCATTGTCTAAATCTAAAAAGTCTGGTTTTGCGTTTTCTTTCTTCATTGCTTTTTTTATAGCTTTATCTTTAACGCCCATATATTCATCGCTAGCAGATTCTTGTTCGCCGTCGCCATCCCAATCTTTTTCGTTTATTTCTTGAAACTTAGATTCGATTTCTTTTAAAAATGATTTCATTTTGAATTGACCTGTTTTAATTCTTTAATTAAATCAAAATATCTCAATATAGTTAAAACATGAGATTCTTTTATTATTTTAATTGTTTCTACGTTACAAAGCATTTCAGATAATTTATCAACTTTTATTTTTGTTGCTTTATCTGATATTGATGATACTTGCTCTTTTAGTTCTTTTTTAATTCCAGGAATAATTTTTTCAAAATATTGTTTTACTGATTCGGAATCATTAACGTGTGTAATATATTTATTTAATACTTTTTTTTGATTTTCATCTAATCCAGAATATTTTGAATTAAATTTATCTACTAATAACTTATATGATAACATTCTAACATCTGTATCATATCCTTTATATTTTTCTAATAATGGACTTAGTTTAAGCGATTGTTCTATATTTCCTAATAAATGATCTACAATAGCAGTTTTTGACTCTAATAAATCCTTTGGATTATCAGCTTCGCTATATTCAAATAATTTATATATAGAAGCTAGTTCTTTATAATTATTTATTCTAATTTTTGATACTTTTTGAAAATCAAAATTTTCTGAAATTTCTTTAACTAGATTATAACGTTGTCTACGTAATAATCCTTTATTAAGTTTACTATGAGTAACTTTGCAACTTCTTATATAATCTAAAGCTTGAGCTTCTGTTTTTAATGTTTCTTTTATTAATGCATTATATAATTGTAATTCTTTTGATAATGCAGTATTTTTACCAAAATACTTTTTAATTATTTCAACAGTAACTGTTTTGTCAGAAGTCAAAGTTTCTGATGTAAGTTTTCTGACTAACATTTCAAAAAGAATAGCCGTATTTTTATACTTTGAATGTTTAAGGTTTTTCATGTTAATACACAAGTTCTTTCATATAAATATAGTAATGTTTATAAAATATTATTTTCATCCAACATTGACCCCGTATCATCGGTTTCTTTTTTAGTTTCAAATAATATTTTAGATCTATTTTGTTTAATTTTTTTAAGAATTTCAACATTTTCAGTTTTTGTACGTTTTTTTGTATGAGGCTGAAACGTGCTAGCTTGTTTCAATGATTTTGCACCAGTTGGATCCCATCCTAATTCATTCGCATGTTGACCATATTTTATTCCTTCTGGAGGACGTCCTCCTTTATCAGTGTCTATAACGTCATCAGTGCTTTGATGCATTGAAGCTAAATCGTGTGGTGTACCATATGATATGCCTGTTAAGGTAGGATCATTTCCTTCTTGTTCAATTTGATTTTGTCTAAATCTCAATTTTAAATCTTCTACAACATTATTTCTTTCTTCTAACCATTCATCTTCAGACATATTAAATATATACTCGTAAACATATTTATCAGAAACTAATTTAGAATCTTTCATTGCAACAGCCAATTGAATTTTTTCATTCATTAATGCAACTTTTTGTTGATCATAAATAATTGATGGAGGTGTTAATGATAATTCGAAACCAATTAAATCTTCTCCTTCAAACCCTTGTGCATATAAATGAACTATTGCAATTTTAGATAATTCAGAACAAATAATTTTTTGAATTCTTTCAATTGTTCTAGCAAATCTAATATCCATGGAAGCTAATGTAGTTTTTCCTTCAACCCCTTCGTCATATCCTAAAAATGGCTTTGGAATTTTTAAAGCAGCCATCATTTTATGTTTAACATATTCAATATCTTCGATACCAGTAAAAGTCATTCCTGGTAATGTATCTATTTGTGTTTGACTATTTCCTCCTCTTACTGGAAGATAATAATCTTCTAACATGTTATTTAAATTAAATTTTAAATTATAATTTCCTGTATTTTTGTCGACATAAGGAACTTTTTTCATTTTATTAACAATTTGTTCCATAAACGAATCAACTTCATTTGGCGGAATATTACCAATATCAATTTTAAAAACTCTTTTTTCAGGTGCACGCATTATTCTATGAATTAACATTGCATCTTCTAACATCATTAATTTTTGAAATTCTTGTCTAGCTCCTTCTAACATTGATCTACCATACGGCAAAAAGTTAGAATCTGATATCATTCTAAAATGTGCTAATTCAAATACATCATATACTGTATTATCTGACAGATTATGTTGAAATTTAATATTATATTCTCCAGACTCTTGATTAAATTCTTCCATTCTTTCAACTTCATATGCTGATAATGGTCTTGCGTTTATGATTCCAATTTCGTCTGACACGTCTAGTTTCAAAAAGAAGTCGCCATATTTAGCAAGATTACGAACCCATGGCCACATATTAAATTCTATGTTTAATACATCATAAAATAAATTATATAATATTTTTTGAATATTAGTTTTATTTGTTTTAATTGTTAATATATCTCCAAATTGATCTTCTAATGTAGATTCATCTGCATATATATCTAACGCTGATGAAATAATAGGATCTTTATCCATCATTTCATAATCAACATATAATTGTTTTCTGTTTTGTTGAGAATAATAATTTGCATCATATCCACCATAAGCAGAACCGTATGACCCATATCCATGTCTGTTACTTCCATGTAATCTTGAATATCGATCAGTAATTTTACTTTGTGCTATATTACCAGTTGATTGTAATCGATTTGTATCAACAACTCGTAATTTATCTTTACCATATTTTCTAACGATTACATTTGTACTAAATAATCTTTGCAAACGTTTTCTTAATGATGCCATAATCTATTCTTTTAATTTATTATAAATATAACTAACTACAGAAGCCATGTTAAATTTTCGTTATCTTGACCATTATTCCAATCCCAAGTATCATTAGGATTCTTATCTTTGTTAGTATATATAGTAGTATCTGTTTTTTGAAATTGTGATAAAGCTCGTTTATTTAATTCAATTCCTTGTTGTCTTAATTTTAAACTAGTATCTCGTAACCATAATGCAATTGCAAAACTCATAACTAAATCATCGTTATAACCTATTTGTGCTTGAGGTTTACTATTTAACCAAACGAAAACAAATAATTCTTGTATTAATCTTTTTGAATGTATAACGGGACTTTTTTCTCGCATATACATTTCTAATGCTGATATCATTAATGGTCTTGTTCTTGACGTTGTTGAAACTCCTGGTACCATTTGTGATTTATCTTTTTGATCATATCCTTTTCGAAGTTGTATATCTAAATCTACATATCCATCGTCTTTATATGTATAAAATAAATTTTCATAACTTCTATCTAATGCTGGTTGTATTGCAGCCCATCCTATATTAGCATTTTCAATAGCTAATAATGCATTATTCCATTCTGTTGCAACGGTAACTAACATATTGCCAAAGTCTTTAGGAGGAATTTTTCCTTTATATTCAGCAACTTGTTTTATTGATTGAACTTCAATTACATGAAATGCAGACCAGTCAGCTCCATCTCCCCTAGCAACATCCGCTACTACTAAATAATCTTTTGAATAATCTGGATACTCCCATATCCAATATGAATTATCATAACCACGCTTTTCAATTGGCTCTATACATTTTGATTCATACTCTTGTAAAATTAATCCATCTACTACAGTATGTCCAGATGAAATAAAATCACAATCACATTCTTGTGCTGCTCCACGCTCACCTAATAATTGTGTTTGCTCATCTCTCCATAATTGATCACGCTCTGGATGTAATTTCCAATCTAATTTAATTGTTTCAAACCCATTAACTCCTGTTTCAGCATCTGCCCATGTTTGATGAAACCAATTACCAATACCATTTGGAGTAGACAATACTATAGCTCCTCCACCAGTAGATAATGTTGCTTGAGAAGCTACCCATATTTCTTCAATATTTCTAATAAATGCAGCTTCATCAACTATTAATAGTGATAATGCTTCCGATCGTGCACCTGTTGAAGCACTTGATATTGCTTTGATTTGAGAGCCATTTGCAAATTTTAATGATAATTTATTATTTGTAACTATATTTGTTTTTAACCAACTTGGCAAGTTTTCATTCATTATTTGAACTTTACTCACTAAGTTTTTAGCTACATCTTGGGTAGTGGCAATAACTAATACGTTGAAATCTTCATTAAATAACATTGACCATAAAGCATATCCAGCTGATAGTGTTGATATACCTAATTGTCTTGATTTTAAAATAACATTGTATCTATTATTCTGTAATGTAGTTAATGATTCTTCTTGAAATGGAAATAAATTAAATTTAATTTTTCCTTTAGTAGGATGTTGAATATAACAATATTGACGCATAAAATAAACAGGATCTTCAGCACATTTTTTAAACTGTTCCTGTATTATTTGCTTTATATTTTGTTTATTACTCACTATTGTACTACTTCGACTATCATCTTTCCTGTTAATACCGCTGTTAATATTCCGCTACTAAACCATATAAATTTATTATCATACCATTTAGGTTTTAAATATTTTTCACGTTCGATATATAATTCAATATTATCATTTAATAATTTTGATTTATGATTTATATACATTATTTCAACAGAATCTAATATTATTATACTTTCTAATTCAGATATTAATGCTTCTTGTTGTGAAATAATTTCAGTGTTAATTGAATCTAAATAATATAATGAATCCAATGTTTCTGAAATTTCGATAATTTCATTTTCAGTAAAACAAGTATCTGGCATTTGGCTAAAATTAACTAATGGCCATAATAATATTATAATAAAAATATGTTTCATTTCCTAATTTTCTTTTTAATATTTGCCTTAGCAGATTTTACTGATTTTTTTGGTGCTGATTTTTTAGGAGCAGATTTTTTAGTTTTTGTTGCTTCCAATTGTTTCTTTGTGGTTGTTACTTTTTTCTTTGCAACAGCTTTTTGTTTTTTAATTTCTTCAACTTTACCATCTAATTTATTAATCTCTACATTATTCGTATCAATTTTCTTTTTTGCAGCTATAGCTTTTTTGTTGTTAGACTTTTTTCCAAATATAAAAAGTAAACCAAATATTCCAGCAATTGCTCCTGCTATTAATTTCCAATATTTCTTAATCATTTTTTTCCTTTGTGTTTATATTATTTAAAAATTTTTCTTTAAATTCATTAAATCCGTTTTGTATTTTTTCATCAAACTCTTCTTGGGTCATTTTAGCTGACCAATGTTCTAATAATCCATCTGCATTCATTACATTACTCGAAGCTTCTGTATATGCTTTTTTTAATATTTCAATATCTTGTTCTGCTCTTTTTAACCAAGACATTGCATTTTCAGTCATTTTTTTGCGCTCGTACTCTTCGTATTTACCTTGTTTTTTTAATTCATGTTCCATGTCAATAACACAATCAAGACACATTCCATGAATAACTCTCATTTTTTCATCAACTGCGCCAAATTCTGTTTTACAACAGGTTTTTTGACAATTTGGATATGATTTAAGATAATCTCGTATCTCGTTAGCTACTGAGTTTTTTGGTTTTTTTACACGAAATCCATTTTGTTGTTCTATAGTATATATAGTACCATTTATTTCTTCTTCCCAAATTTCTCCAATTTCACGTTTTTTATTTTTTTCAGCTTTTTGTTTTGCGTCTGAAAATCCGTGAGTTCGTTTTGTTTGAAAAGCATGGGTACCATCCAACATCTTTTGGACGGCTTTAACGTTTTGTAACTTCTTTGCCATAAATTAAATTTTAATTATTGTATTATAAATCTTTAGGATCCATCTTTTGTAAAGATTTATCAACTAATTTTTTCATGAATGCTAAAAATTGTATTTTATTTTTTGGTTCTTTTTCGCCTAAAAATTGATTCATAGTTTTCATCATTAATGTAACTTGTGCTAAAGTTCCGCCTTTTTGTTCCATTGCTTCAATAAATTTAGAAACTCTAGGATCTCCTCCTGTATTAGGTTTTTCGGCATCTTCTCCACCTTCTGGATTTGGAATTGGTTCCTCTTCTGGTTCTGGTGCCTCTTCTGGTTCTGGTGCTTCTTCTGGTTCTACTGGAGCTTCTGGTGCATCAGCTGGTTCTGCAGGTGCTTCTGGAGCAGGAGTAGGTTCTGGAGTATCAGCAACGGGTTCTTCTATTGGTTCTTCGTCTGCTGGCTCTGTTTGTTTATCTTGCTCATTTTTTAATGTGTTTAAAGCTTGCTCAGATAAAAATTTTGAAACTTTTCTTTTTACAATTTCTTTAACTAGCTTTTCTTTTTGTTCTTTTGTTAATTTTTCTATTTGTGTCATATAGCCACCATCCTTTTTTGATAATGTATCAATTAATTCTTTTGCATCTTCTTCTTGATTTTTAACTAATGTTTTTAATGCATTAGATGGCATTTTAGGATCACCGTCTTGCAATTCTTTAGTAATATATATTTTATCAGAATCTTTTACTTTAGGTACCATGTTTTCAACATCGTCAATAACTTCTTTATCGTCTTTTCTAGGAACTTCAGGCATTGGTTCTCCAGATGCATTTGGTACCATTCCTTCAACATCTTTATCAATTGTATAATCTTTTAAATCTTTTCTGGATTTATACTTATCATTTTTTGGTTGTTTATACTTTGCCATATTATTATGTCCTGTTATTTTCTTTTATATAAATATTATCTAGAATACTTTAATGTTCCTAATATTTGGTTTAGCGGAGCAAATGCTCCAGTTAGTTTATATGTATTACCTCCATATACAAATACAATTCCTTCTACCGGAACTATTTTTTCGAATCCGCCTAATCTTTTAATTTTATCCAATTGAGTTTTTAGTAATTCCATTTTTGATATATCATTAGTAGATCTCAATGTGCGAATTATTTGTGCAATTTCTTTTCTAATATCTTGTACAGCTTTTGCAGGATTCGGTGCTAAAAAATTAGATACATTCTTCATTATTTCTGCACCTAATTTTAAGAATATTGATTCAAATGGCTGTATATTGTCTTTTATATATTTTTTAAAGTCTTTTTTATCAAACCCTCTCATCCATTCTACAAACTCTGCATTGTCTATCATTTTAGCTACTGCAGAGACGTTAGGTGATTTAATATTATATGCCCATCTATTCATTAATATATCTATTACTTCGTTAGGTATATTATAATTAAACTCATTTGCTTTAGCTCGTATAATATCTCTCCACCATGATTTGTGATACTCTGAAACTGTATCTGTGTCTTTTAGATTATATTTGTCACGTAGTTGATTTAATTCATTGAATAATGCATCTTGATAGTCTTGAAAATTTTCAATTTGGCCTAATTTAATTTTTTGAGGTGGAATTAAATTAAATGTATTTTGTAAATCTGAGTTTGCGTCTGTTACAGCTTTTTGTACAACAGCACCACCGGTTAAATCAGTTTGTACAATTTTTCCTTTTTCATCAAATTCTACAAGATTATGAAATTGCAAATATGCTGCTTCATATGATATAACATTTTTTGTTGGCGGATATATAATTTCCATATTAGCAAATACCTTGCCATTTTGAAAAATACTTTGTAATTTTTCTAATCCTACTTTTGCAAAAGCAGCTGCTAAATCTGTTCCGGCTTCTCCAAATGCGTCTGATATATTACCTCTTCCTGCAAACTTTGCTTGTAATTCTTTAACAGTTAATGGATTTACACGTTCTCCGCCATTTCTAGCAAATTTAACTGCTCCGTCTTTAAAAGTCATAAAAATATTTTGTCCATCTGTTTTTTCAGTAACGGTGTTTTCAATATCTAATCTACCTTGTAATCCACGTGCGATCATTTCTTTGAAATCTGCAAATGTTAATGATTGTGATCTATTCATATCAAATGGATGTGACATATGACCAGCTAATCCACCTTCATTTAAATATTTTGTTCCAAATACAGTTTTCGGATATTCATCAAAATCATATGTAAATCCACGATCATTTTTCTTGTCAAGAAATTTTCTAAGTTTTTTAATTTTCTTTTGATGTGCTACAGCTCCCTTTGGAGTCATATATCCAACTCCCATTTGTTCTGCTATTTCATTTGCATTATTTTCAAATTCTTGCAAGAACCATTCTTTCATAGTTAATGATTCTTTTAATACTGTTAACATGGTATCATCTGCGAGGCCTGTATTCCCTCTTGGTGTTAAGAACTTAATTTTTAACTTTCCTTTTTTACCTGTTTCAAGATCTGTACCGTTAATTATTCTACCGCCGGCACTCCATGGATCTATATAATCTACCTTAAACTTATTACCATTGTCTAATAATATTACATCACCATCTTCAATGTCTTTAATGCTTTTTTTAATTTCAGATCCCATTACATCTCCATATGTTGGAGCTCCGCCAAGCATTTGCCAAATATTTTTTATAATAGATTCATCATATCCAGGATAACTTTCTTTAAATTTACTATATGCATCTGCATTTAAGGCTGCTCTTACGGCAGATGCTGATATTGCATTACCATCATCATATTTTAAAGGGTCTACAGAAACTGTTAATTCAACTGCATCAATACCAACTGGGATTTTTCTTCCTTTTCTATCACCAGTTAATTTATACTTATCTACATTTGGTAGAAATGTTTTTACTCGAACATAATCTTCATCTTTTTCTGATGCAGCTAATGCAAATTGACCTTGAGCGTTTTCTGGTAATGAAAATAGATATTCATATGCAGCCATAATAGGCGAATTAAAATCTGTTGATTGTATTTCAATATTATTGTTTCTATTTAACAAATTAAACATTTTAATACTTGTATTTCTTGTTATACCGTCTCGCTCTTTAGGACCTATTAACATGATAACTTTGTCAACACTAGGATTTTGAGCGTATCTTTGAGCAAGAGCCATATGTGCTCCGGTTATTGGCTTGAAGCCTCCTGGAAATAATACTGTTACGTTATTCATTTTATATAAATATGTTTGTTATGAAAATCCATTGTTTGCAATTACAATCCAACTATTAGAAGGACCATCTTGTAATAATTGTATAAATGAATATTGTGCTGTTGCTGACATACTGGTAGATCCGTCTACTGTTGTTGGACCAGCTGGATTAATTGATACAGTACCAGTACTGGTTAGTTTTTTTATTATTATTAATTGGGAATCATAGTTAGTACTTGCTCCTCCTAAATATGGTAAAGCAATAGTAACTGTACCACTAGTTGGAGATAATAAATATATTGATTGATTTGAACTTAAATTAGAACCAATTGTAGTAGTTCCTCCACTATATCGGTTAATATTTTGATATGTGATACTCCCACTTATATGAACATTACTTTTTAAATTTATATCTGTTCCTAACGAACCTTCTACAGTTATTCCATCTTTAAATGTTTTAGTAAATGGTTCTTGAGTGCCTGTTACGATTCCAATTGCATTAGGATTACCATTAATTGGAGTTGCTTTTAAGACAGTGCCGTCATCAATTGTTACGTAGCTTGTTAATCCCATAAAATATTTCTTTCTATTATAATCATGTTAAAAATCCAGCTGCAAATGGTCCTACATCATTTCGAAAAGCAATCCCAGAACCAGAAATTTCTATTATACATTCTAAAGAAGTGGTTGATCCAATATCTGGTAGTTTGACTCCTGCTATAGCAACAGTATATGTAGTAGGCGGACCTCCGCCGCTACTTATTGTTTTTAATGGACATCCTATTAATGCTCTCCTAACTTTTTCTCCTCCCAAAGAGCCATCTAATACTATATTATAAAAAGCTGCTGTTGTAGCGCTAGGAGGAGTACCAACTTGAGGATTAAACTGTAAATATGAAGAAGAATTAGCTGCAGTTATAACTACTGCTTTATCTCTAATAATATTTGCTAATGCAACTCCTTCAAATAATGCATTACTTGCAGTCATTATACCAGTATGTTTAACATTGAAATTGCTAGAACTAATAAATGAGTTTTGTGAAGAATCATTAATCTCTACTCCTGCAGTTGAAAGTGATGAAGTTCCAATTTGAAATCCTCCTATTTTTCCTGCGCTAGCAGTTATTTCTCCTAATGCTTTTAATACTATAGGAGATTCTATTGCTGGAAAATTTGTTGTTGATCCAGATAAAAATGTTGTGTTAGATGGAGCATCTGTTTGGTAAAAACTAAAATTTCCTTGTGAGCCTTCTCCAAATGGATCTCCAGTTTGATATGCCCCCGTTAAAGTTATTGTTCCAGCTCCAACTGTATATGTTGCAGGTGCTACTTCATATGATGTTGCTCCTATTTTAAATGAAGCTCCTGCATTTGAAATGTATCCGGAGAAGACATATCCATTGGTTGGAGATCCAGAATATGTTTGTAATGATATCGCCGGATTATTTATTCCTATACCGCCTGTTAAAGTAAAATTAGTTAAGCTAACATTTGTATTTGTTATACTAGACGATGCTTCTGCTGCACCTGCAGAAATTATTTCTCCGTCTGTTATTGTAAATCCTGCTATTGAAGCTGATTTAAATATTGCGAATCCATCTGTACTAATTGAAGAAGATGCATTTGCTGGTGTTGACGGCGATCCATTAATTGTAGCAGGAGTTAAAATACTATTTGCAGATAATGATCCTAGTATTGTTACGTTATCTGTTATAGTTCCGCCATCCATTAAAAATCTAGAAGCTGTTATATCTCCATTTGCTTGTATATGATATCCAGAAGATGATATTTCCAATTGACCAGATGATCCGCTTACGAATTGAGTAGATGGATTACCTAAGAAAAATGTTTCTGTGTGTATATCTAAAATACTAGGAGTTGTTCTATATCTAAAATAATTATTTGCATTAGATACCATTTCTAATCCTACACCTTGATATGTAGTTTCAGTTTGATATGGTAATGCGGATCCGGAAAACAATAAGAATCCTCCTGAACCGGTTCCTAGGGCTTGATTAAATCCGTTATACCCTAGAGATCTAACATATCCTGTATTTTTCAAACCGGCAATTTCTACACCTGATGATAATGTATTAGCAACAAATAAAGATCCAGTTAGCATTGAAAATCCGCCGTCTATATATCTGTTACCACCTTCAAAATTTAAATTTCTAACAAAATTAACAGTATTTGATTTATCTCCTAATCGATTATAATATTCAATTTTAAAAGATAATTGATTGCCAGATTTAATTTTAGTTGGTATTTCTGTTCTAAATCTTGTATAATTTGGAGTATATCCATATTCTGCATCAGTTAATGTTCTAATATCAGAAATTTGCCAATTTCCTGATTCAATTACAAATAATAATACTCCCTTGCCAGATTGATCAGAATTAAATTCAAATGTTATATCATCATATCTTTTTGAATTACCTAAACACTCTATTTCACCAATCTTTTTACCTAATTTTTTTGGTAATGATTGATTGAAATTATCTGTTGTATCAAATGTAAATGCTGATCCAGATGCATAAATTGATAATATAGGATTTAAATTATCAGATCCACGTTGTGCAAATGCATCTAATGTTACTGTATACATTGATTGACTTACAAAAATACCAGAAAATTGGTCTTTTAATTGAAATGCATATACGTTATTTGAATTTGATAAATCTAATATTCCTGTAATTGCAGTTGCATTATTTATTGAACTTGTTGTCCAAGTTAATGTAGGTGCTGCTATTTCTGTATTACCTTGGTATGAATGTCCTTCCCAATATGTATTAATAATACTTTGAGTTTCAAATATTCCTATAGATTTATCAGGAGTCAATGATGATGTTGAATCAATAAATATTTCAGTATTTGGTAGTAATATATCATTAACTTGCTCAAATGTTCCTACAGTTCCTGCAGAATTTAAATACACTTTAATTCTAGAAATATCTCCTGTGTTAGGTTCTAAGTCAGAAATTTGTATTAATGCAAACGATTCAGAATTTTGTGTTGGAGTATATTGAGGGGATGCTTCGTACTCAATTTGATATGTTGAATTATCAAAACTATTAAATGTATGTGAAAAATTACTTTGTGTATCAAAAACCTGATATGGAAAATCTAATTGTAATGTAGTATCATTTAAAACTTTACTAATAGTACTAGTATATACAGTTGAATTAGCATTAATATCAATTGTAGGTAATGGATTAATTGGATTTGGTACTGACAATGTACCGTTTATCATATCGCCAATAAATTTACCTCCTGTTAATATTGCAGTTGGTTGATTATTTTGTGATATAAAACTTATCTGTCCGGTATTATATATTGGAAATTGTCCGTTGTTATATGTTCTATTTAATTGAACTCCTACATTTTCAGAAATAGTAACTTTTGGAGTGTTATTAAAAATAATTGTAGATGTATTTAAGTCTAATGGATTAACTGGTATAGTTCTTGACCATTTTGCATTTAATTGATTTTTAAAAATATTAGGAACTAATTGATTATTAATTTTAGTTATTTCTGTTACAAGAAATACTGTTGCGTCTCCAGGCGCAGTATCTTCATATATGAAAATTGATATAACTCTTGCTCCATCATCGTCTATATAATCTATAAATTCAGAATATATAGTGTCCCCGTTTGAATCTAAAATTTCAATATCAATTATAGATCCTACTTTTAAAGAGTTAGAATTTCCACGAAACTTAATTAAATTCTTACCTACTGTTAATGTATTTGGAAAAAAACTAATATCAAAAATATCCGGAGATAATAATGATGTATCAGTATAATAAGTATTTAAAGTATCATACCCTTTATATGTTGCAAGTTTTCGAGCCATTCATGAAGTTTCTTTTTTATAAATATCATACATGTTGAATATGACTGAAATTTTCAATTTTATTAACTTCAATTAAGTTGTCTACCATATCTCTCATTGATTCAACATGTGATATAATAATAGAAAAATCAAATTTTGATCTAAAATATTCAAACAAATTTGTTACAGAAGAAATATGTTCTCTATCTAAACTACCCCATCCTTCATCAATTGCAATAAAATTAGGTCTAGGTAAAGCTGATACGTTAATTAATGCTACACGGATTGCTAACGAAGAAATAAATCTTTCCATTCCAGATGTTAATTCTAATGGCCAGAAATTATCTTCATCATATATTATATAGCCATTAATATTTCTACCATCTGTATTTAATACCATATTAAAATCAACAACTTGATCTAAAACATTATTTATTTCAGTTTCTATTTTAGGCAGTGCTTTTTTAATTAATTCATATGGAACACCATCTCTTTTTACAGACTGTAAATAATATTCATATGCTTTATATTCAGTTTCTAATTGTTTATATGTTTCTAATTGTTCTAAAGCTGTTTTCTTTTTAGTTTTTGCAACTTCTATTTCACCATGATTTGATTTAACTTTATTAGTAATAGTTTTTAAAGTATTTACAATATCAGTTATTAAATTCTTTTTTATTTTAATTTTTTCATCTATAGATTTATTATGAATAATAGCAGTTTCATTCTTTTTAAATAATTCTTGACGCTCATTAGTTGTTTCTAATTCAGATTCTTTTGTTTGTAAATCACTTTCTAGTACTTGTAATTGCAATTCAAATTTTTCTAATTTATTAGATAAGTCTATTTGTTCTTGATATTTTAAAATTGTATCTTGAATTATATCACGATTTGTTTGTAAGTCAAATTGTTTTGTAAATGCAATATCTGCTAATTTTTTATTTTTTGGTAATTCTATTTTTGCTTCTTCTGCTTCTTTAACAAATATATTAGAAATACAATATTTACATGTATGATCATATTCATGTGTTAATAGATGATCTATTTTTTGTTGCTGTATTTTAATTAGTTGTTCTAATTGTGTAAGCTCTTTTGTTACAATTTTTATATCTTTATTTAATATTTCTTTTTTATTTTTTTGTAAATTTAATTGGTCGATGGATATTGATTCAAATGATTCTTCATTTAACAAATCAATTTTTTCTTCTAATTCTTCTATAGATATTTCTATATTTTCTATATTATCAATTAATTGATTTTCTGTTTTTTCTAAATCAGAAATATCTGGTCCATCATATGACATTGGTTGTTTTGATTCAATTAATTCAACAATTTGATTTTGTATATTATTTCTAGAATTTTGTAAATCATTATCATTTTTTTCTAATTCTATTATAGTATCTTGATTTTCAATAATAATATCATCAGACTCTTTTATAATAGAACCAAAATCTATTTTTTTATATGCTTTTAATTTTCCAGCTGTTTCTTTTATTTCTTCTGATGCTAAATGATATAATTGTTCAAACACTGTAGTGTCTAAAAATTGTGACAATAAATCTTTTCTTTCTCTTTGTGATTTTTCTATAAAATTATTATTATCAGCTTGTAATGAAAATGCAGTTAAAATAAAATCATCATATGTTCCTAAATATCGTCTTATACTTTTATTTGTATCACTTCTTTCTTCACCATTTAAATTTGCATCTTCGTTATAAAAGTTAACATTAACTTTAACATGACCATGTTTTAATGTTACTCCTTCTCTTTCAATTGTATATAATTTATCATTTAACTTAAATTTAAAGATACCTTTAAATCCAGATTTTTTATTATTTAAAACTTCTTTTGATTTACTTGTTTTACTACATTTATCAAATATTGTATATATTATAGCATCTAATAAAGATGATTTACCAGATGCATTTGCAGCAAATAATCCTATAACATCAGATAATTTAGAAAAATCTACTTTATTTTTCTCTCCATATGAAAACATATTATCAAACTCAAAAGAAACTGGATACCATGTTACATTTCTAACTGATTCTAAAACCGGTAGTTTAGAATTTATAGTTCTATTAATATGCCTAATTGCATCTAATTCTTTTTTATTTGCATCTGGATAATTTTCGTTTATAAAATTTGTTATTAAGTTATTTTGATGTTCTACATCTCGAACATTACCTATTGCAATAGATCCATTTTTATTACTTTCAATATGATTTGCAGTACGTTGTATCGATACGTCTTGAACTTTATATTTTTTACGTATAGTTGCTATTAATTTTTTAATATCAGATGCATCTGTATCAGTAAATTTAATTCTGACTCTAGGTTTTGCAGGTACTCTATGTGGAGATTTTTTAATTTTTGCATTTTCTACTTCAAAAGTAACATATCCATAATCATTTTGTATTTCTATGAATTCTGATGTACGATCTGGAAGATCCCATACTAATATGCCATGATCAAGTGCTTCTCCGTGGTTTTGTTGTATTAGTGATCCAGGATATCCAATAGTTTTTTCGTTGTTTAAAAACTGTGCAGGCTTATGTATATCGCCTAGTAATGTTAAGTCATGTCCTTCAAATAAATCAGTAGTAACATGTTCATTTGAAATTTGAAATCCTATATCAGTTTTAGCATTATGTACAGCTCCGTGATGTAAAGCTATTTTGTAATGAGCATCAAAGTCTTTTGCTTGAATATAATCTTTTGGAGCAACATCTACTGCCATATGATTAAATACAACATTTGCAAAACTAAACAATCCATTTTCTTTAATAAAATGAATATTATCATTATTAATAACATCTAGTATTGGAGATATTGCATCTAATCTATATAAATTATTTAAATTCATATCATGATTACCTAATATAACAATTGTAGGTATATGAAATCCATTAAAAAACTTTGTTAACATATTAATTAATTCTGGAGACATATCTAATTTTGAATGTACTATATCTCCAGTTATTACACAAATACTTGAGTCGGTTGCATGTTGAGCAATATGTAAAAATAATGTATCAAATACTTCTTGATATTCTTTATGTCGTTTTAATGTACGAATATGTATATCAGAAATATGAAATATTTTATCAACACTATTAATATTACTTTTAAGTTGGGTTATTTCCATAATGTATTCATTTTTAATTCCATCATTCGTTCGAAAGAGAATTTATATGTGTCTTGAATTTGTTCTGTAATTTTTTTATATCCTAATTCATTAGGGTCTAAGTCATTTAATTCGATAAAATAAACATTTAATCCTTCGGCCATAAATTTTTCTGCAATATTAATTGCATTTGTTATAGCGTCTGGATCTAAACATATGTATATATCAGTTACATGCTCTTGTATAATTTTCTTTTGAAGTGTAGGTTGTATAAGTTTTCCAAATAATGGTATAGCGTTTCTTTTAATTGTAATAGCATCAAAGGCCCCTTCACATAATACAATTGGCTCATTCCAATTAATTAACATTTCAAAACCAATTATGTCTTTTGATATTTGAGGATTTTTATGTTTATGAGGATCATTTATATAATATGCTCGAGAAACAAAATAATTCAATTGACCATTTATATCATAACTAGGAATTATTATTTTTCCAGAATATTGACCAGCATCAGCATATCCTATTCTATATCGTATAATATCAAATATATTTATTCCACGATTTTTTAAATAATGTATTGCATTACGATAATCTGGAGTATTCTTTTTTATCCATAATGGTTGATATTCAGTTGGTAATTCTAATGAATATTCAATTTTTTCTACAGAATTATTTCTATATTTAGTTACTTCTATTATACGACTAAGTTTATCAAATTTTTCTTTTGATAATTTTAACTGTTTAAATAACGAATGTATAGATCTACCTTTTTTATCAGATATCCAACAATGCCATGCATTTTGTCCTTCAGATGTTGTATTTAAGTCAATTTCTAATTTAGGTTTATAATGAGATACAAATGGTGAAAAAAATGCAATATTATTTCCAGAAGTTTGTTTACCTTTACCTAATACAGATTCTAATAATTGAAGTAATTTTAGGTTCTTCATATAATTTATTATAATAAAATTTACTGAAAGATCAAAAGGATTGGTTATTATATTATATAGGTTAGACACAATATAATCGGTCTAACGAATCATCATTTAATAATATACATTATATTAAACGATTTCATCTTTTATTAACTTACATAAAGAAAATAATGATTATTTTTCAATTATCCAACCAATCATTTAAAATTTTTATTTTTTTTGGTGCTTCATCTATTTTACAACACTCATTTAACCATTCTAATGGTATATCTTTTTTTGCAACATATACGATACCAATTTTCATAGCATATGCTTCATATGTTGTTTTAGATCCTTTTGAAATTTTTTGATTAGGATTTTGAAATATTATTCTTAAATCAATATCTGGATTTGAAGCTAATATATTTTTCATTTTTTGTCTATCAGTACTAGTCCAACGTCCTTTTGTTTCAATATACATCGTTTTACCATCTTTTTTAGTAAAAATAAAATCTGGTGTATATTTTGAATTTTTTTGCGGAACAATATATTTTAATGTTTCAGTTTCATAATTTACAGGATATTTTGCTTCTTTAATTTGATCTGCAACCTTTAGTTCTAATCCAGAACGATATCCATATTTATACGCTGCTTGGCGTTGTTTATTATTAGAGTGCCAATGATTCTTCATAACTTTCCTTTACCAGTCTATCATAACTAGATTACCATTCCAAGACATAATATTTTCAGGCCTGAAATCTAACGAGTATTCTATGTCGCCTATTCCGGTTTTTTTAACTTGTTGTTCTAATGCTCGTAAAAATGTAATAATCCTAGGATTATATTTTCTAGAAGCTTCTGTATTTAAATAATCAAATATACTAGTTTCTAAACCTTGACTTCTAGCAAATTCTTTATAATCTTCATAATATCTATCTAATTCTGATTTTAAATTATTAGGTAATTCACTAGCTCGATTCATTATATACATACGTTTTTGTGAGTCAGAATAATATACTGGTATAAATGCATCAAATTCATTTGGTCTTCCTACAATAACATCAGCAATTGCTAATTCTTCCGGTTCAGTTGTAATCTTAAATAATAAATCTTCGCCATTAATAGAATATACCTTTCCATTATCTCCACTACCTAGGAATGTTAATTCTTTATTTTTAATTTTACTTAATAAACGTGTAGCTTCGTCTTCTGAAATTTCATTTAATATATTTTTTAATTTTAACATTATAAAATTCCTCGAGGTTTATCTAAATCTATTTTCAATTGAAAGTTTAAATCAATGTCATTTCTATTTTTTATAGGAGTACCAGTTTTACCAATCATTAACAACTGTCCTTTATCATTATACAATCCTATAGTAGTTATATATGGATTAAATAAACTACTAGTAGCAAATGATTTCATATTAATATTATCATCTAATAAAGTAGTTGGATTTAAAGTTGCATTAAAATCGCCTTGATCTATTGTTAAAAATACAGAATGTTCATATCTTCTAACAGTACTTTTATATGTTATAGTATAATCTGAATTAATTAAGTCTTTATATCGATAATTAGGACTAGAAATTATAAAAAATCCAGATTTATCAAATACATTACCAACACGATTTGTTTGTAATATTTGTTTTGAAACTTCTGTTCGATTACCTAATGAATTTACTTGATCTTGTGTTAATGATTTATTATAAATTCTAATTTCATCTAGATCAGCATTTAAATATTTAGAATCTCCTATGGAATTATCAACTTGATATCCGCCAATTGACAAGTTATTGTCATTATTAATATAAACAGACGATGTAGTTAATATATCAATAGGGGTATTTATAAAATTAAAACTCCCAGAACTATTTTTTACCGTGTTTGTAAATAATTCTAAATTACTTCCAGTTTTTTGACATATAACATGACTCCAATCACTTGTACTAATAACAGACGAAGTTATAGATGCAATTAAATTTTCAGATCCTTGTGTTGTAAATTTTAAATTACCAGATCCTGATAATTCGATTTTAAATGGATATTGTTGACTACTAACAATTGTTGTTTTACCTAATATTAATTGTCCATTTCCAAATTGTGAAGAATTTGGTTTTATATAAAATGATATAGAATAATCATGATCTCTATCATAATATCCATTTAAATTTGTTTCAATATAACTAGATCCTGTAAATCTAGCTGATAATCCAATTGGTAATTGTTGACCCGTAGTTGTAGATACACCATTTTCAAATTTTAAATTATTATAATTTGTATATGAAATTTTTGTTAAATCAAAATATTCATTGAATCCTTCATAAAATATTTCATTTAAAGGAAACGATCCAGTATTAATTGAGGTATCAAATATATTACCAAATCGATCTGAATTTAATGTTAATCCAGAACTAGAAACATAAGTAAATGAATCAGGTTTTATTCCTTCTCCAAATTTAATTTGTGGTATACTAAAAACAGATGCAGATTGATATAAAAATTTTGATATTTTGTTTAAATCAGTTGGACCATACGTTTTTGTAGGTTCATTTTTATATTGATAGAATAAATGATTAATCGAATAATATGTTTGAAATTGATAGGATCCATCTGAATTTAATGGAGATGTAAATGATGAAGCTGAAACATTTGGCAATATTTTTTGATAAATTCCTAATAATGGTAAAAAATTATTAGATTCAGCAGAAGCAGATGTAAATGAAAAAGTTTTATTAGCTTCAAATAGATTAACTTTATAATCAGTTGGATCGATCTTTTTTAATACTGTAGGTGGGGCACCGTAATATGTAGTTATGTCTGAATTTTGATTGCTCATACTAGTAAAAACCCGTTATATCTTTAATATAAATATAACGGGCTTAAATTCAATGATGTTTTTTAAAAATCTAATTTCACACGTAATAACGCTTCTCTAGAAAATGATTTTAATAACGGCTTACTTAATTTAGCTACAGCTAATAATTGATTTGAATCATTATATAATCCAACCGTTGTTATATACGACTTTGGATTTCCAACAAATGATGAATTTTTTAAATCTCCTGCAGATCCAGTTACGAAAGATGGATTATTTGAAAAATTAAAACTTCCATTTTTAACTCTTACAAAATAATGAGTACTTGTAATTTCTTGCTCATTTCTTGCTTCAAATCCAACATTTCCACCAGCAGCAGCAGCTGATCCTGATATTGAGTTAAATAATAAAAAATGATTATTTCCTTCGGCAGTAGCAGAATTTGATGCAGATAAATTAGTTTGAAATCCTAATTGTTGATCTAACATTTTTCCGTCTAAAATCATTACTCCATGCAATGGATAAAATAATCCATAATAAACAGGATTTGTTGAGTTATGTACTCCATTATCAACACTTCCTGATACTATATTATATACAACTCCAGATTCTGTAGTCGTTCCGCCTGGAATAATAGATGAATCATCTATTAATGTAATTCTAGATGTTCCAACTGTAACACTACCAGATGCATTTGAACTATGTGCTGTTACATTTTGTAATGGAATTTCCCAATTACCAAAATCTATATTTTCTTTTTGTCTAGCTCTTTCAATATTTACAGCATAAATATAATCAGTACTACCTGATCCAGCTGTAACAAACCTATTAGATGTTTTATTTAATAATAGTTGTTTGTATTGAGAATATACTGCTTGAGATGAAGGACTTTCCAAAGTTCCTAATTTAGAAGATCCACTTCCTTCTGCGTGACCAAATGCTAACGCAAATTGAGTTGCTCTAGTTTCAACATCCGGTGCTGCGTTTAAAACATCGATATAATGTCTTTTTTGTGATACTGTTTGTACAGAAGATGTAAAAAATGTAGTTAATGTACCAGTGCCTCCACTCCATAATCCAGCTGTTACTAATTCTTTTTGTTGATTTACAACATCTTCACTAGTATTAAATCTAGAATATGTCTGCCCAGAAACATTAACCGTAGTTGTAGCAGGTGGTCCGGCTGCTGGTTGTATTCCTTGTGGCGCATTTTCTGCAGTTTGTTTTTGATTTGGTAATTTTTTTAAATTTTCAATTATTTTCATTTTTTTAACTCTATGTTTTAAAAACTAACATTACTAGTTGCTACATTGCTAGCAATTGTTTGTTTATTAACAGTTACATTAACTGTAGTACTTCCACCAGTTTCATTTGCGATAATACTAACTGTCGTTGTTTTATCTTCTAATAAATTCTTTGCAGTAATTTGAAATGCAAATCCTGCTACTGCAACACTTTGTGCGTCTGTGCTATTACCAATTAATGTTGGGGTAGTTGGTAACGTACCTGGATTAGCTAATGGTTGAACAACGCTAATGTCTGCAATTGTATTATCTGCTAAAATAGCAGTATATCCAAAAGTCGAATTTCCAGAAGCAAAATTACTTGTATTTGGAGTTATAACTGCAGTATCTCCAGCCGACTGTAATGTAATCGAAGGATTTCCAACTGTTATTACTGGTATTCTTGTTGATTGTTTTGGTAATGTAACTAATTTATATTTTAATGCTTGAGTTTCATCAGGTATTGCTTCTACTAATGGCATATTTTCTATCAATACTCCATAGTAACTTGATCCTAATGGATGATTAATATTCCATAATCCATAATCAACTTCATCGTCGCCTAATGCAAACTGAGTAATATTAAAGTCAGAACTACCAGCTGCTAATAACTCTCTTCCTTTTTTAGTTAAAATAGCATCTACTGTAATTGTACTATTATTTAAATATCCCATTGTATGTACCTTTTATTTTTAATAAATATTATCATATAAAATTTTTGTTATTTTTTACTTAAAAAACTCTTCTGGTTCTTCTCCAGATTTTCGTTTTTTCTTTCGTTGTTTTCTTTCTCGTATCTTTTCTACTACAAAATTACCTTCATTACTTGGAGTACTAATCGTTATTTGATTTGAATTAACATCTGTGAATTCTACTACAGGTCCGCCATCAACTGTTTTAAAATCTCCAGTAAATCTAGATGGCTCTATATTAAAATCTTTACCTATTAATTTACATCCATTATATCTATGATTCTCAGTTCCAATTGGTAAAAAATCTTGTACTTCTGCAAATGAACTAGTTAAATTAAAATATCTTATAACTCCAGAACTTGCATCACTACCATATGTAGAAGATCCATATGTGCTAGAACCATATCCTTCCATACTAATACTAGAAGATTTAATCATTGTTTTAAATATTTCAGATATTCTTGATCCGGTGATAGTCGGAAGAGTTGCTTCAGAAGTCCAATATGGAGTTGATCCTGTTACCCATGCACCATTATAACGATAAACTATATCATATGAATATGGTGTTGATGTATATGAAGTACTACTAGTTAAAAATCCAGTATAATTATCAATATTTTCTGCACTTATAACAGATGCAGTTTCAGAGTTTATAATTAAATCTGAATCGATAACATGATATGATGACGTTATATTTTTTGTATCAGTTGAAACAATTAAAGTAGTATTATATGTTTCATTAAACTTTTCAATATATCCTGTATTTGTACTATCTTTACTTCGTTCTAATAAATTTGGTTGTATTAATAATCCAGTTATTTTTTCAACTCTTGCTGGTAATAACTGTTCAATTTGTGAAAAGAATGATAAATCAAATAAACTAAATATACGTAAAAATTCATTAATATTATTTTTATCTGAATATTTTTTCCAATATGTTTCAGAAAATTTTTCTAAAGCTGGATATGATCTAGAATCTTGATCTGCAGGATCTCCAATATAATCTTCTAAATCTACAAATCCTAATTGAGCAATAATATCTTCATTAATCATTGTCTGCGGAGAATAAAATATTCCTAACTTTGCTGAATCTAAAGGAGCTTTGTCGTATTGACTTTGTTCTGCTCTACTATCCGGAGATAATGTACTTATTAATTTATTATCTTCTAATCTAATTTTATTATCATCTAAAGTATCATTTCCTACAGAAATAGCATCATAATAATATGTTTCTTCTTGAGAATTATATGGCTCAGCAGTAGACCAACTATTAAACGAAGCAGATATTCTAGAATAGTTTGGTTCAACACCTTGTAAACTAGACGTTACAGAATGATTAACTTTTTCATTTAATGGAAATCTTGCTACTAATTCTTCATATGTGTCGACATTACCATCATACGCTCCAGGAGCTTTTGTATGATTTGAAAATGGTGCTATGTTTAAACTAGAACTCCAAAATCTTAATTCTTGCAATTGTCCGTATAATCTAGAACCTCCGGTAGTTCCACCTAAAGTCAATTGTCCAGTATCCGGAAAACTTCCAGTTATCGAAGCTGATACAGTAGATATTATTTTTCCATATTTTGATTTTTGTGCTAATATTTCCAATGACCCATTTGAACCAGATCTTAATAATGTATTCAAATATTCTCCATCAAAACAGTCAATTAATCCAGACGCAGTCGTATTAACTCTAATAGTACCTAATGTTCCGCTGTTAAAATCAATTGTAACATCGTTTCCACCAATTGAAAATAAATTCATGGTAGATGGTACCGAAGGATTTTTGAGTACATTATCAGTTCGGAATCTTAATTCTACAGCCTGGATTGGTTTTGTATAATTTACAGTAACTGTCCCTGCAGCATTATTTATCAAATCTAATGCATAATTAAATTCTTGTGTTTCATATATAGGAGCTCTTTCAATTCTAGGGCCTCCGTATTCATTAATCGAAATTAACGATTGTGGTATTCCATAACATGATAACATAGCCCGTATACTACGCTTAGTTCCTTTTGATTTCAATAATAATGGTAAATTATTAACAATTCTTCTCCATATACTATATGTTGTATCTCGTTTCGAAACTGCAGGATCTCCAACAGATAATGATCCTGTTATTGGAATTCCTTGTTCATTAGTTCCAAATAAATATTCCCATAAATCAGATCCTTGACTTCCTTCTGATAAATTCCATCCAAATTGTTTTGCTACATTATATAATAGTTGATTTGGAACTCCTCTTTTTGGATGTTCATCTCTATCATATATTTTTGATAGATATCTAATATATGTATATAAAATATCAAAATGATGACCTAACATATTAACAAATACACTCATATCAGAGTTATCAGAATCAAATCTTATAAATTCCGGAATACCATTGGTTAATATATTTGTATTAAAACTATCATATAAACTAGCTGATGTATATAATGAATCATACCATGTAATAAAATTACTACTAGTAACAGACATTAATGAATATGGTTTAGTAGAATTATTTTTTGGAGCTGGTTGTACATAACTCCCTGTTAATTCTGAAACAGTTACATCATATGAATTATATTGATCATGAGTGAATAATAATGACGATGACTCATAGTAAAGATAATTTTCAAACTCATCAAATCCAGAAATTAAATTTGTTTTTAATTGAGTATAATCATTAGCATTAGTTGTGCTAACAGCACTGTTAATATTTGAAATAACTACAGATTGTGATGTATATGTTTCAATTAATCCTAATTTGTATCTGAAATTAGCTAATCGTTCTGCTGCAGAACTATAAAAAATAAAATTATTAAAATCAGAATAATCTATATTTAAATCAATTCCAGATAATGATCCAGAAAAATATGAATCAATTATTTGTTGAGATGTTTGAATTGATGATCCTAATAAATCATTCCATGATTTTAAATCTGTTTCAGTAGAAATATTTGCTGCATTTGTATTTGCTTGCCAATTAGGACCAGATAATGTTGTCAATGTTGATAATAATGATTCTGGTGTTATTTCAACAGTATCAATATATGGTAATTTTTTTTCTTGTACTACCCAACATTTGAATTTTAAATCAATATCAACTGGTAATGGTTTTAATAATTTTACATATAAATTAGATCCAACTACAACACTATTAACAAATTGTATACAATTATTCTGACTAAAGTTTAATAAATATGTTTCTGTTACATTTGGATTAATTATATTATCATTTAATTGTGTCTGATTTACATCGTCAATAAAATTAACTAACTGAGTTAATGCTGATTGATTTGTATTATCAATTAATGATAACTTTATTTCAGTACGGTCCGGAGATATTTCTGATACTTTTAGATATTGATTATCATAACTTCCAATTAAATTTTCAAAAAAGTTTAAAACAATCCTAAAATTACCTCCAGTAATTCCTAATGATTCAAATTCATGATATAAATTTATATCTAATACTGGTATAGGAAATGTAACATTTGGAATTTGAGGAGATATATTATTAGATTGTATTGAATGATTTCCTGTTATCCATGAATTATTTGAATATATATGAAATTCTGTTTTTTGATTACTAGTTGTATTTAATACAGGAGCGTAACTTATACGATAGTCTGGATAATCTAATAATTCATAATCTACATTAGGTAATCGTTTTGCAGATAAAGATTCTTTTGAATTTAATATTTGATCAATATTTGAATATTGTTTTAACATATTATATTATACCTTACCATATCCAGTTGGTCCTGGATCATCTATTAATGAAATTTGAAATCTAGCAGATTGTCTTAAATACCAAGCTGCATTACCACTACAATTATAAACACTATATTGATCATATGGCACCATATCATCCGGATCGATTACATAATCTATTCTAAGATAAACATATGTATCAAAATGATCTTGTGAGCTACCTCCACCTAGTTGTAAAGTAGTTTTTGATACATATGGAAATTTATTACTATATAATGCCCCGGCGTTTTGTGGCCAGGATCTATATGCCAACGGCATTTTTCTTCCTAATCCTAATACAAATCCTGTATTAATATCACTTTGTGGTCTATGACTTGCAGCTGCAGTAATTTTTATTGCTTTATTTGATTCTTTAATATATTTTATTTTTTCTGGAGTTAATACAAAAGCAGATAAGTCATTGTCTATAGGTGCACCGGCTAATGTTTTATTAAATGGTATTAATCTCATTCCATCCCCAGTAGACGTACTAGTTATTGCATAATCATTTATTGTAGTTCCATCTGATGCTTTAGGATTTAATATATTATAGCTTGTTGCTGGATCAACTCCTGTATCTTCTACATCAAATGTAGAGTTAAATGATAAATCTAAAGTAGAATCAATTCCAATTTTAGCTGGAAATTTAAAATAATTAAATTGTGTATTAACTGCTTCAATAAACGATTTATTGGTATATGTTTCAATTGCTGAGTCTATTAATAAATTTTGATTATTTTGTGAATTTTCTTCGAATACTAAATTTCCGGCGGAATTTCTATTGTTTACTAAAGAATCATTAGATTTAAATGTTATTCCATTTTGTATATATTCTTCTTGAATATTAGTAGCTATAAATGGCGGTTGCTGATAAATAGCATTTGACGTTACAGATCCAGTTGGAACAAATTGTACGGGTAAAAACAATGGTCCAGAATTACTAGGAGTATTTGTTCCTGTTCTTCCTGCTCCAGAAGGACCAGAAGTATTTGGAGTTGCTAGTTGTATTCCAGAAGTATTTGGAGTTGCTAGTTGTATTCCAGAATTTCCTTGTATAGAATTATTAGTTGCGACTGTTGCTGAATTAGTACTAGGTGGTAGAGAGTATGGATCAGGCGCATTTGGAGTAGATGTATTAATTGGAAATAATACATCTTCATTAGAAATATTAGTATGAGATTGAATTGTTCCTTTTGTAATAACACCATTTGAATGTGAATGCCATGCTCCTACATAATCAGCTCCTGTGCCATCTATATATTCACCACCAGGAGTATAACCGTTACCAGTTGGTTGAGGACCAGATCCTCCTGAATTAGCTGCATAAGCTCCGCCTTGAGACTGATTAGGATATAATTTTAATTTATGTATTAACATATTATCTTACTATTTTAAAATAGAAGTCATCTTCTATAAACTCGTCATATATTCCAGATGTCACTTTAAAACATAATCTATAATACCGTTCTGGCATTAAACCTGTCATATCTAAACTAATAAAATTACTAATTGAATCACAACTAATTTTAGTATATGTTTCATTGAAAGGAATTACAACTTCTTCTGTTCCTGCATCTCTTATTGAATATAATGATCCAGTAGGTAAAAATTTAACAGACTCTTCTGGAAATAAATTTGTTGGCGACTTTTGTGGATATCTATCTCTTGCAAAAATTCTAACTTTATTTACACTAGTGTCTTTATATTCTTTTTGTAAATCAGTATATATTTTATATGATTCAATATTAAATTCAGATAAAGATCCTGTTGAGAACGATGATTTATCAAATAACATTAATAATTTGGGAACATATATGGTATGAGTTTCTCTACTAAAAAATTTAATAGATCCAAATTTATTTACCAATGCTTCGTCTGTATCAGAAAATTGAAGTAAAAATCCATTATTTGGTATAGAAACTCCATTTGATCCTGATTGCCAAATTCTAATTGCAGATGTTACATCCATATAGATATCTGTATTTCTAGTACTAGAAGCTGAATCTAAATCTGTAACTCTTGTAAATGATTGCGAAAATTCTAATTGTAATCCAGAATTAGGAGATTGTTCTAGAAAACTTCCTCCATATCCTAATCCTTTAATTATTAAATTACTTCCTGCAGCAATTTCTTGGTTTTGAGATCCTGAAGTCCAATAACTTCCTGATTTAGGATACGACCAAGTACATCCATCTGTAATAATTGGTGAAGAATTAACATATCCTAATCCATTATCCCAATCATCCCCTAATACTTTTCCTTCTATAGTATAAGAAGAAGGTAAATTAACTGCATGAGTTGTATATAATTGTAAAAAGAATTTACAATTTTCAATAGCAACATTATATTTTGTTAACGCTGTGTTAACTTGAGTAATATCAAATTTAACTAATGATCTTGATTTTAAATAATTTGTACCACCTGTAGAATCTGATTTTCCTATTGCTAAAATTTCATCTAAACCAGCATTAAGTGTTTTAGAAGCTTCTAAAATAGTTGTGTCCTGAGATGGGTATAATATTTTAAACATTTTTTATTTTTCTATTAATTTGAATAACTAACACTAGGAGAATTTATAAAGCCTGTTACATACCAATATGATCCGTCGCAAAATAAATCAAAAGAATCTCCGGTGTTTAATCTATCTGAAGCAATTGCTAAAGAAACAAAAGGACCATTACTTCGTTGTAACACAGTTTGAGCATCACTACTAATACCAACAATACTTCCTAATAATGCTTGAGTACTTGATTCAATTATAATTGAAAATGGTCTTGATAATGCATCAGGACTTGTAGCGCTAGCTCCTATTTGTCCAATTATAATTCTATATGTAGTTCCAGGAGTAGTACTGGTTGGTCTAGGTAATTGATATGAAATTTGATTCGATCCCTGATTCCCATCAGCATTAGCTGATAAAACATATACAGAAGTTGATCTATCATTTATATTTACAGTTACTGTACTAGCAGATCTAACCGCTTCACTAACTATATTTGAAATTGCTCCTTGTACTTTTCCAGCAAAAACTGTATTTCCTGTAAACGTAAATGATCCAGATGGAGTTAAATTATACGCATGAGTTCCTTTTAATGCATCAATTGATTGCGATACATGAGATGCTTGAATTGTTTCTGAATTAGTTATTCCTGATGTTGATAATGTTAGTGCCATAATTTTATATAAATATTTTCATGTTAATATGTTGTTACTTTTCCTTTAATATCTTTTTTAGGAAATTTTAATTCAAAGATACTAGGGTCTAAGCTAGGATAAATGATACCTTGTCTTGTTGATGTAGTAAAATCATAAATATTTCCAGAATATCGTTGATTAGTATCATATAAATTTTTAAATTCTAATCCTACTACACTTTGAACCCCATCTGTATTAGCTAATGTATTCATTACTTCAGACTTAATAATTGGTTGATTTATCTGCCATTTATCAATATTAAAATATACTTGTAAAGTATCAATACACTTCAATAAAACTTCATTAGAATTATAATTAGGTAATACTGTTATTTCAAAATCAATTCCAAAGTTAATAATAAACGCATCTTTAATATTGACTGCATCTGTTAAAATTCTATAATAATCTAAATATGTTTTTAAATTATTTTTCACAGCTGTATTTAATGGGCTTAATTGTTTAGACGAATTAAAACCTAAAACATATAAATTCATAGCTAGCGGATTAGGTATTCTAGTGTCTTCTAGATCATTTTGTGATATTTGATCATCTGGTACTATATATGACTTTGCAACACTTCCAAATTTAGAAGGCATTGAATATGATCTAACTATATAATCTTGTTTTGTTACTAATCTGTTTTGAGTAGCAAAATTAGAAGCTGCATTATTTTTTATATCTTGCAACGAATCTGCAGACTTTCCTCCCCGCGCTGGAGTATCGTTATTAATAGTAACGCTAGACTTTACAAAATTCATCATTGATTGTGATGTTGTAGCATTTGGATCATCATTAAATTCTATAAAGTCAATTTTTTTAATAGTATTACTATCAATATTATCTGAAATTCCGTTTCCTATTGTATATGTTACAGTTAATGTAGTATTAGACGGAGCTTCTCCATACGCTTTAGTATATAAAAAATTTGATGGGTCTATATCTACATTAACATTTTTTCTTAATCTTTCTAATCCATTTCCAACATTACTAGGATTAGGAATAATTTCTTCATCATTATTATCACTAACTCCAGAACCAAATTGCAATTCAATTTTATTATCAGATCGCAATCTTGTTATAAATCGTTTTGCTACTTTTTTCATTTTTAACAAATATGGAGACGAATCACGATATTGATATGTGTCTGGATCATTTTCTTTTACATTTAATACTTCTTCAAAAATAGTATCTTGTGCTAAATATGGTACTTCTGTCCAATTATCTCCATCAGCTTCTGTTACAGATATTATTTCTATAATATTACTTTCTGGTAATACTATTTTATCATATGATTTAGCAGATTCAAATTTAAATGTTTTTGTTTTTTTATTTCCAGAAATAGCTTGTGCTTGTTTCTTTAATAAATAATATACCGGTTCGTTTGTGCTTGGATCTACTTCGTAAATTGTAACTTCTGTTGGACTAATAGATGATGATAAATTAAAATCTACTACATCTATTGTTCTAAACTCAGCAGAACCAACTTCTTGTTTCACTACTAAACCTGGCGCAATAGACAATGCAAAATCATAATTAGGTTTATTATTAACTCCAGAACCTTTTGCTGGTATTAACTGAAATACATTTAATTTGACTTGAGCTGATACTGAATTCATTGGTTTATATCCTAACATATTTGCTAGATTTATAATGTTACCACGCTCTTGAGCTTGACTTAATATAGATTCTTTTAAATTAGTATCAGTATAAAATGATAATACATCTCCAACATATGCAGCTAATTCAACAAATAACATGCCGGGAGATGACTCATTAAAATCAGTATATTGATTAGGAAAATATTGTTTTGTAAATTCTATTAGATTTTTTCGAAATTGATTAAAATCTTTATTTAAATATTTTACATCTTTCACTACATCCATTTGTTATTCCTTAAGGATTTATATTTATCGATCCATCTTCTTTAGACGATAATGTTAATGATTGTTCTGCTTCTATATTTGAAACAATATATGTAATTTTTATAGTAATATACGTATCAGCAGGACTATTATAATTAGTTTCTATAGATTCTATACTAACATATGGCAACCATCTATTAACAGCATTTCGTATTTCTTCATCGATAGCTATCTTTAATTCAGTTGATTGTTGTTCAAAAAGAAGATATTTTAATACAGTACCAAATTCATTTAATTGAAATCGTTCACCCTTACCTGTTAATAATAAATTTTTAATATTACTATTAGACTGTTCTAACGTTGTAAAGGTAGAATTAAATATACGTTGTCCATTAAATGGAAACTTTATTCCAATTGCTATATCTTGATCAATTAATATTTCTTTATTTTCAAACCGGTACGCCATTGCCTTTTTTCTTATCAATTGCTTTCATTAATGATGAATAATCTCGAGTCATTGCTTTTTGTATAACTGGATCAACTTTTAAAGATTTACCAGACTCTGGATCTTGCATTATCGAAGTATTATTATCTATAGATCTTCTCATTCCAAATCCTTGTGCATCTTTTGATGTCATAACAATATCTTCATTCATTAACGATGCATAATCTGCAGAACTTTTATTTTCAGTAAGTTTATTAGTTTCATTTAATATATCAGAGAACTTATTTTTTTGAAATTTAACTTTATTATTAGTAACTGATTTAATATTAGTTTGTTTAGATTCTATCTTTTTAGACTCTTTTAATTCATCAATTGACGATTGTAACCCATTTGTTAGTATTTCTGTTAATTCTTGTTTTATAACAGAACGAACTTCTTCGTTTATAACTTTTTTTAGTGTATTAATAAATTTTTCTTGTTTCATGGTTATTTCTTTTTATTATAAATATTAAACATATAAATTTACGACCATCCTATATTCAACTTTGGTCCATAAACTTGATTTGATGATATATCAACATAATAATCTCCTGATTTTCCTATATCATTTTGAGGAGCTCCAACTCCTGATAATACTGAAGAAGGTGCTTCTTGTAATGACGTTAATAAATCACGTTGTTGTTCAATCAATTCTTTTATAGAATCTGCTCTTAAATCTAGATCATCATTTGATACATTTTTTAATTGATAAAATTCACTTGGTAATAAATCATTATAATAATCACTATCACGATTTAATTTATCTAATGAATCCTTTATTTGTTGAGGAACTTGTATTACATCAGATTCTATATCTCCTGCTCCGCTACAAGCTTGAGCTAATCTATCAGCTACTTTAGCTAATTGTTCTACAGCTAAATCGATTCCTATATTTAATCTACTAGGTATTGTTTCTAATTGCTCCAACGATTTCTTTGCATTTTCTAATGTCATTGTTTGAACTAATGATAAATCAGCAGCTGCTACTGCTTGTCCTACTACTGGTATTAAATAAATTGATGATTTAACAGCTGTAGCAATATCAGCTAATGTTTTGAATAATGTTATCATTTCTTGAATTTTTGGAATCATTTCTTGTAATTTTTTAATTAATTCCATAACGTCATTTAATGATTGTTTTAATGATTCAATTCTAGGATCATTACATAAACAATCATCTGGTAATTGTATTGCTTCATCAACTAGTTTTAGTAATTTATCTAAAATTTCATTTAAATATTCAATAATTTTTTCAACAGCAACTGCGGTTAGCCTAGGTGGAATTTGTGGAACTTTATCTAATGGAAATGATACTGGCATATTTATAACTTTCTATTTTTTCATATAATATTTTGAACTTGTTAACTTTTTTAATTTTTCTCGAGCTTGAGGAATTGATGATGTATCTGCAGGTAATGAATAAATAGCTCCACTTCCAAATGTTCCAGCTTGAATTGAATTCATTATTAATGTTAGTATTTGTATTAGTTCATTACCATGAACCATTGGTTCTGACGCATCCTCGGATCCTAATAATATTTCATCAGCATTTAAACTTATCCTATTTGAAGAATCTAATATTATATTATCTGTTTTCGAACTCAGAATAATTCTATCAGCTGTTCCTATTAATTGAGAATTATTATAATCTAGATATCCTCCAGATTTATCGATATTTTTATTCAATGTTAAGGTATTAATTTTTTGTGTTGTAGTTAAATATAAAGAAGATACATCTGTAGCTAAATTTTCAACTGTATATTTTCTACCGTACGGATCTTCTGAGTCTGTAGAATGATTTGTAGTATTTGATAATATTATAATTGGATCTGAAGTTAGTGTATTCGAAGAAATAGTACCTTTCCATGAAGATTCTGATCCTAATTCATATTGTGAAATTTCTTTTGGTATTGAAGAACTTCCTAATCGTATTGAATTACCAAATCTTCCTTGAATTAATGTATCTCCAGCAAATAACTGTAATGGATTAATTATTTTATTTGGTAATACATTATCATTAATATTTGATGACTCTATACTTGGTAATACATTTTTATATACAGAAGATTGAATTGGCAATGTGCATAAATAATACCATTGTAATTCTACTTTCTTTTTTCCACTATATTGATTTGGACCATTAAATATTAAAATCATTTCTCCTACAGTAGGAGGAGTTTGCATAGATATTGAAGCCGGCCTAACATTTACATCATGTTGCACAGTGCCAGTATTATAAATTTCAGCGGAAACAGAATATAAATTTTGTATATTTTCTCCGGTACGGATCTGTTCTACGTCAATTACTTCAGCTATTTCAAATACAACACGAAATGGATTAGCCATTATTCTTCTCCACTAATTCTTTTGCTTTTTGAATTTTGCTTTGAAGTATTTTGTCTTCTTCGTCAATTTTTTCAATTTCTTCTGTTAACTCATCTTCAAAATCTTTTGAAGCCATTCCTAGAAGTTCTTTCTTTTCATCTTCACTTAATAAAGAAGACTCTCCGGATATTGTTTGAGTAGTTGAAATGTATCTTTGTGTAATTGCAGTTAATTTGACTATATGATCATCATTTTTTACCGATACATCTAAATATTCTTTTATTAACGGAACTATTATAGTAGCATCCGATGCATTTCTTATCAGTGGTTGCAATTGAGAAATTAATTGATTAATTTGTCTATCTTTTTTCTTGGAGTTATGATAAACATTTGACATTAAATCAGAAAAACTGACTCCTTTGAATAATTCTTCCTTAATATCCATAATATGATTCCTTTAAATATAAATATTAAAAGGGTAAATTCATGTACTCATTTTGCTCGTATTCCTTGAATTTAGAATTATATATATGTTTTAATATTTTAATTACCTTGGTAATATTATTAGTTTGTAGGCCCGTACGCTCACGTATAAAGACATATAAAGCTTTTTTGTTATATTGCTCTATATTTTCTCGATTTTCAAATAAATGTAATATAGAATCTGCTACATGTATATCAGACTGATTAGTAAATATACTGTTAATATTATCATAACAATATTCAATATAAGCATTCATAAAATAGTGTAATACTTCTTGCATTTCATTATTATGCATTTCAGTCGGTATATTTCTTTCTTCGTCTATGTCAATAGGCTCTGATTCTTTTTTTAATTTTGCATATGCTTTTTGATTTTCTGCAATTAAATAATTAAATGAAGTTCTTGTATAATATGAATATGCTTTACCTGCATTGGGATTAAACTTATCTAATCTCATTGTTAAATATGTAACCAGATCTGTTTGTAAATCTTTAAAAGATGAGTCTATATAATCTGGTTTCATTTTATTAATAAGATTTTCTGCTAATTTCATAAAAGCAGGATATATAAATCTTCTGTAAATTTTTTCTTTTAGTATTTGTTGATCATTGCAACGATTATAAGCAGCTACTGAATATTCAGTTACTTTAGTCCAATAACGGTTACTTGCTTTCTTTTTTCTCGGCATTAAATTCTTTCTGTAAATTTGTTATTACTTGTTTTAATTGTTCAAATACTGTTCCAGCTTCGTCGTCAGATTCAAACGATCCTCTGCTATCAATTCTTTTTAATTGATTATATGAAGCTTCAATTTGATTATACATATATTGAGAATAATCTTCTAATTCATTTATATAATCTTCTTGATCTGATAATTCACCAGCTAATGTATATGCTCTATATATAAAATATGCAGCAATACCTGATACTAATATGAAAAAAATAATTGTAATCATGAGTCTCCAAAAGTTTTAAATATGTCTGTAATTGATTTATCAATATCCGGATTTTGTTCTGCTAAATTTTTAATAGCTGTTTTTTTAGTAGCTTTCGTTTTAGAACTAATTGGATTAGGTGAGTTATTTTTATGAGATCTCCATCTTTCATATTCTATTTGAGATGCCATATGATCTGCATGATGTAATAATAAAGGTAAATTAGTTTTTAGTTTAGCTTGTGCTGATCTTGCAATAAAATATGGTTTATTAGCATCGTCATATATACCATCATGTATTCTAATAGCCTGATATTCATTCCAAGACATTTGAACTTGATATTTTTGAAGTAAATATATTGAAAGATCTGGTACCATTGTGAAAGGAATATTTTCATTATGCTTATACATCCTTCCCATATTTTTTCTATGCCAATCCGATGTTTCAACTTGATATACTTCTCTTCCTTTTCCTGGAAATCCGCATTTCCCTAAATCATGATGCATTGCAGCAAACATCATTTCGTTATACTCATATCCAGACATATCAGATCCCATACTTTCCCAAGAATTATACAATTTTTCTGTACAATCCATGACTCTAAGTACGTGATCAATATATCCTCCTGCGAATGCATTATGATAATGAGCAACAGAAGAAGCTGGCATCATTACGATTCTGTCTTCATACTCATCATATAATTTATTTAATTTTTCTGCTCTATCCGGAAATAAAGTATTAACTCTATTTCTATATTCATCCCAGTTTGATTTAATTTTTTCTGCTTCTAACATAACTTTTTATTTATTATAATAAATTATTTGGAATATTCCAATATACCTTCTGCCATTTTAAATGTGCAAGAAGAGCATACAACTGATAATGATGTAGAAGCAACTTCTACTATATTAGTACAATTTTTGCATCTACATTGTAATTTTTTAGTTGCTGTACTTTTTTTAATTAATTTTCTCATGATATAACTTTTGTTTTTCCTGGACGAGGTGTTTCCGTATCCTTGTAATGTAATCCATCATTTCCATTTTGGGCAATTATATCCATACGTTTATCTGATTCATCTTCATTCCATATTTTATATGAATCAATTTCTGCAGATGATTTTATATTATCGATATCAACTGCATCACTTGGATGTGGAGGCCTAAATGCTTCCGGATTATTATTTTTTATAACTTGTTCTCCATATATATTTTCTTTTGTATCTGGAGTTAAAATATCAAAAGCTTTATTAGCTGCAATTAATAACACTACTGCTAATGGATCAAATACAAATATGAAAATTAATATAAACCAATTTACTACTTGATTCATAGGCCTATCTAATAATTCAGAAACATATTTTAAAGGTCCAATTTCATTAGCCACTTCTGAATTAGATTGGAGATCTAAAACTTGTAAATCTAATTTAGTCACTGAGTCGGTAAGATTTTCAATTTTCAACGATACTTTATCTCTTTGTGTTTTAAAGTCATTTAATTGACTTTGTAATACTTTTCTTGTTTTACTTGAAGTAGATGTAATAATTTGGCCAGTTTCTTTATCTCTCCATTGAACCTTATTATTAGATAAACCCTTTGTTAATTCTGTAATAGAACTTGCTAATTGTGTTTTTTCAGAGGTATATCCATTTAGTTGTTCATTATATCTAGATTTTTTCATTTCTATAACAGATATTTGTTTATCCATTACAAATAATTCATTCGCAGTTGTTTGATATGATGCTGTTAAAAATCCATATATACCTATAGATGTTATTAGCATTAATATTAATACAGCTGACGTTAAATATAATTTAAATAAAAAATTAATTTTTTTCCAATAACGATGTAAATAAGTAGCAGCAATTAATTTAGAAACTTCTAAAGTCCCAGCCATTATGGCTACTGCTACTGCTTGTGCAGAAAATAATTTACTAATTCCGTATACACTATAATATGCAGCGCTTGAAGCTAATGCTATTGCTGATATAAATACTAAATACGGAAATCCACGTTTCATTATTTTCTTAAATATTCTGCAGCAGCTTCTAGTTTTCTTAAAGCTGAACCTAAATTATTTAGAGCTGAATTTGTGTCTATATGACCATTTTCAATAGCTCTACCCATTGATCTAACTATATCAGCTGAATCAACTATTAAGTCTCTAACCGCGTCTTTGTGTACAAAATTTGCCATTTTATAACCTTTCTTTTTGTTTTATATAAATATTGTATTATGAAAATTTGCGCAAAAAATTACGTTGTTTATCAATTTCTTTGTCTAATGCACTTGATTTATTTGATTTTTTGCTTTTTGAATCTGATCCAATGTGTTGTTCATTGCCATTCCTAGAACGAATCGTTGTCCCATATCCAGATCCTGTATCTGATATTGTGTTGCTATTAAATCCAGAAACTCGTTTCCTTGTTGAATTGTTAATTCGTTTTTTAATTTCTGCATCGCCGGCTGTTGCATTATTTGATCTAGCTTTTGAAGTTTCGAAATCGATGGATCCGGCGTAGTAACTGCTGTATTCTTTGATTTGAATGCCGCACGGATACGTGTAACCATTTCCTTTAACCATGTAAGTAATTTTATCATTTGCATTTATTATCTTTTTAACAATTCCCCATCCAGAGTCTCCTAGAAATTCATATTTAACAAGATCGTCTTTTTTAAATTGTGGTTTTGTAAATATTTGTTGAATATATTTTGGTAATTTCTTTTTTTTCATTCTTCAATTATTTCAACAGGTGTTATTTCAATTAAAAACCATAAATAACCATCTTTACGTAAAACGGTATCATGTTCTATAATGTTTTTCCAATATTCTATATTTTCATTTGGATCATCTTTTACAAGACGTTTTACATTAAATCGTTTATGTTGAAATTCAATTGTTGGTGGAATATATATTGAGTTGGTAGGTCTCATGTAACTTATTTTATTGTTAATCGCTTTGGTGCTCTATCCTTAGCATATGGAATATCAATTGATAACAATCCTTTATCCATTGTAGCATTTGCTTTTGTTAAATCTAATTCTTTAGATATTTTCCAAGCAAAATCAAAAGCCCGTTTAGCAATTCCTTTGTGAATAAATTCACGCTTTGGATCTGATTCTTTGTCATATCGAATTCTTAACGTCTCTCCTTCAGTTAAAATTTCAATATCTGATTTGTCTTTACCTACTGCAGCAATTTCAAATCGTATTCCATTATCAGTTGAAAATATATCAACTGGATAATTCATTTTATTTGATGTTACCGGTAAAAAAGATGATTTGTGATCGAAAAAGTTTTTCCAAACTAAATCGAAATCGTTGAATAATAGTGTTTCTTTAAAATGTGTCATTTTAAACCTCCTGTGTTTTTTGGTTGCATTAGCTAACCGTTGTTAAATTTAAATTTTATAAAAATTGAGACCTACCGTGACTCAATGCTTATATTATTAATTATAGCACAAATGAAAAACTCGTCCTATAATTTTATAAACACGTAAATATCGTGTTATTTTATTTTTCTTAAACATTTTTTCTATTTCAGAATCTCTTGCTAAAACATATCCTTCATCCATGAATCTATTTTTAATTTGCCTAACCGCACTTAAACTATTTGATTCTAGTACTAAATTTTCATTGTCAACTAAAACATCAACTTTATCAAATTCTTCACCGCCTGTATTTAATACATCATATTGCTGTAATTCAGTTATGTCATCAAAAAATGTTTGAAGATTCTCTGTTATATCTATATCAGAATTTTTTCTTGTCTCTAAATCATATATTTCAGTTAAATATAAAAATTTTTCGTTGCTAGTTAGCTGTTGAAAAAAGTTAAATTCTGGTAACTGAACTTCTATGGCATCTAGATGACTATTCATTAATTTCTTCTATTTTAAACAATTCTTTGAAATGCATTGGAGCTAATTTTTTAATATACGACGCTTTAATATAAGCTTCTTGTAAATCATTAGCAGTTACATTTCCTATAGGTTCTTTATTTGTGTCTGATAAAAAAAAATATTTAAATGTTTTCATATTACTATTTTATTATAAATATAATCCTAACTTATAAGATTTATTAATTGTATTGATAGAATCTTCAATTGTTTCATATAATCTAGTAATTTCTCTAGACTTCAAATAAAATGTATTATTTAATACCGGAACATCAATTGAACTATTGGTATTTCCATGTAAAAGTTTAATATCTACTAATACATGTTCCAATACTGTTTTCAATGTTCTTAACTGTTTCATTGATGCATCTAATTTCTTACCATTTAAGCATAATTGACCTACAATTGTATTCATAGGATCATTATATAATGCATAGTTTGATAATCTAGGATTTACTTCAAAATCAATATTGGCCCACGTTTTGCCATATCGTTCTACCATTGAATCTGGAATGGCCCATGAGTTATTTACGCTTTTTACTATCATAATTTTCTTATTCTTTTTGTTATACGTTCTTTATTTAAATTCTTTTGTTCTTGAGACATTAATGCTTTTAAAGGATGTGTACGATTTATATGCTGTTCGTGTTTAGCGGTTATACTAGCTTGTTCCCATGCTTTTATTTCAGTAGATGTATTATCTAATAAAAATGTTTCATTTAAATTAGTTTCATTCCACGTTATGTAGTATTCACCTAATGAATCTTGCACACAATAAGAGCCAGGATATCTTTTCCTGACTCTTTTCTTTAATTTGTCTATTTCTGGTAATTTTGGTCTAGCCATTATGCAATCATTATAGGAAGTTCTTCAAATTCTAACATAGCCTTGAACGGAATGGTAGTTTTGATACTATCAGAGTCAATTAATTTGGTAGTTAATTCTCTGTTAATAAATGATTGCTTGGATGATTTTGCTGTATTCAGAAAGGATAATCCGGTCCTTCTTTCTAATAAAACATCATAAAAAGTTTGTTTTTTATGAATAAAGGGTCTCATTATGACACCTACTGAATGTTTTACTTCGTTTGCTTTCTTATTGATATACTCTGTAACAATTACTGTTTCTCCTTGATTATACATTATCCTATAATTTTAATGATTTTACTTGCAGACACCGCCTTTACTTCATATTCCAAGGTAGTAGATCCAAAATCTCCAACTACTTTAGCTTCTGCTTCGGTGACAGACATTGCTTCAACAAGATACATTTCAGTAACTTTCTTCATTTTGCCAGTAGAGTCATCTCTTAACTGGACTTTTGCGGTGTAATAACCCATTTTTATTAATTTTAATTGTTTATTATTTATTTTCTGCTACAGACTGCTTTCTATATTCAGTCACTAACTTTTTTACTTCTCCAATAGCTTTTCTTGCTCTGCCTTTAGCAGCTTTAGTTGAACCATTGTGATTTTCTTCAAATTCTACAAATAAATCTTTTATCTGATCGAATAATTCTTGTGATGTTGCCATAACTTTGTTTTTTCTTTTTTATTTATTTAACTTACTATTATTATAATGAAAATATTTCATTATTCAAAGACTATCTAAATAATTGACCAGCAATGAATTGATTCATTTTATCAGTTATTTCAAGTTTTCCTTCATTATCCCAATATGTAATTGTAGCATAATAATCAAATCCAGTTACAGTCCATTTAGGATCCAACATGTTTTCATTATGACTTGGAGATCCTTTCCATTGTTTAAAAAATTGATATGCTATTTCTTTTGCATTTTTTGGTATTATACCCATATATTGAACTCCAACATCGTTATATAAAGCCATATTTTCACTTTTACAATTAGCTCTTTCCCATGGCTCTTTGCCTTGATAGTAAGGATTTTTTTTATTTAAGTCCCAATGCATAGTAAATTTTTTTCCAGGTATAAATTCAGATAAAATATATTGAGCATGTATTTTGCATGATGTTTCTAATGCAAGATCAATATCTAATTCATTTAAACCATTTTCGAGTCTATATTGATTAACTAAACTATATAAATGAATTTTAACAGAATCTCTAAATTGTTCATCTGCAGATCTTTTTGATTCTTTTAATAATTGACCATGACCATATGTGTATAATGGTAAAATTAATAATATTAATAACTTTTTCATATCTTTTTATTTTCTTTATAATAAGAAATAAAAATTAAATATCCAAGTTATTTTATATTAAAGATTTCTTTTTTGTTTTGCAAAAGATTTTTCAGAAGATCTTGTACCTTTACCAAATGCCATAAATGGAGCAATTCGTTTAAGTTTTGATGGATCTTTAAAAGAAAAACATGTTCCTGGCTTTTGTTTTGAAACAAATATTCCGGGTGGAACTCTTGGAGGTTTTGGTGGTGGAACTTTTTTAGGTTTTTCTGCAATTGTAAATGCCCAATTACTATTTTCAGATCCTTCTCCTCTTTTTTCTTCAGTTTCTTCTATTATTTTTGTTATATTTATACTAACAGTAATATATGCTTTTCTAAATTCACCATATGTTTTTTCATAAAAATCGTTACGATTCCCAACTGGTCCATATGCTGCAGTTTTTGCTGCACTTGTATTTGCAACATCATTACCTGCCGCATCTTTAGACGGCCATTCTGGACCTTGGTTAGGCGCTAGAATTGGATCTACTTCTTTCATGTCTCCTAGATACAACCCCATCTCACTTTGTAATTGTGCAACAGCTGATTTAAATGCATTAGTCATATCACCAGCTCTTTGTTTAACTAATTGTGAATTTGGAGGATTTGAAGGAACTGTGCTAGTAGATGCATATACTTGATAATCTGCTATTCCTACTACTAGTTTTACTCCTTCTTCTGGAGGATTATCTTGACCAATCAACTGCATCTGCTCTTTTAATTTAGTAAGTACTAAAGCTGCGGATGGTTGTCCATCTGAAGTTTGTTTATCTTTATATACAGAGTTTGTATCAATAACTATTTTTCGTTTTATAATTTCAGGAGGTTCGCCAGGTATTATTTCTCCAGGTATTTTTTGAAATGAAGCTACTACTCTAGCTTTTTTTCTTTCAACTTTTTTTGGTCCTGTAGATTCGACCCATTCATCCCAGTCAGACGCCATTGTTTTTATTGAATCTTCTGAAAATTGCTGCACTGCTACTCTAGATTTTGCAGGAAATTGGCCAGGCCTTGCTAATAAGTTTACATATCTAGCAGGAAATGTAGCTGATACCCATTTTGAAAATGTTGGAAATCCTTTTTCTTTGTAAGCATCCAATTGTTGTTCAAATAATAAGTTTTTTAATTTAATCATTGTTGTCTTTCACTAAATTTGATAATCTATTCTGCGATTTATAATAAATATAGGATCGATATACTTGTTTAGGTGTTAAACCAAAGTTATGAGACAGGTTATCAAGGATATCTGCAACCAAATGCTCCTTTTCCATGTCATTTTTCACTTTTTCGCCTAAAACTTGGATAATTTTCTCTAAATAAGTGACATATCCTCTAGGTAATCGCTTTAATGCTCTAGATTTGCTGGTATGAACCTTACTTTTTTTCTTTTTTTTTGATTTTTTTGCTTCTGCTACAATATTTTGAGCTAAACTTTGAACACTTTCTTCAGCAACAGGAGGTTCTGCAGCAGTGTCTGATGCATCATCGCCTTCAGAGCCTTTAATTCCTGCTAAATCTTCTAATGGTATGTTCAATTGAATGGTATAATCCTCATTTCTTGAATAACCACCATAAGGAACTATGGAAATTGTTTTGTTTTTTAGTAGATTATTTAAAATTGCAGGTGTTAAATTGAAGTCTTTGCCACTTCTATTTAAAAATTCACGTATTCCAGTTAAACTTTTAGCATATAATATACCTAAACTATTAGATTCTAATTTAACAAAGGTTGCTAAAAACTTTTCTTCAGCTGGACTAAATAATGATGTTTCAATATCTTGCTCTATTAACATAGATGTTAAATATTCACGTATAATATGTCTTAAAGATGATTCGTTCATATTTCTTTTGACTCGGCTAAACATGTACTTCTATATTTTGAAGCCAATTTTTTTATTTCGTTAATAGACTTTCTTGCTCTTACGCCAGCCGCTTTAACGTTTTTATTATTAAATCTTTCATGATTCTCTAGAAATACTTCCCAATATACTTTCATTTCTTCACAAATTTCTTTCGATGTCATGTTAAATACCTTTTTATTTAAATATAAATATTGATTTACTAAATTTACATGGAAATTCTGTCTGCGAATATATCTATATGTTCTTTAATAAACATTCGTTTACCATCCTTAAAGTTTAATACAGTTGATTCAGAATCATTACCAGTATAAAATGTTGATATATGATTAATATTTAAATAAACTTGTGAGTTATTATTTTTTACGACTTTTATAAACTTCTGATTTTCCAATTGGATACTCCGTAACTGATTGATCGTTAGGAAAAAATAAATTTGGTCCATTAGGAATACCTATTTGTTTTTCACCTGATTGATCGCCTATTATTAATAATATATGTTCTATTTCTTTACCTGTTCTAGGATCAGGCTGCATTGTTATAGTGTTACTTGGTATTCTTGTTATTCTACCAGGATATTCCCATTGACCGAGATGAGATTCAACTATTTCTTGATTTGGAATGCTTTTTAATATGTTTTCTAGTTTAATCATATTATTTAAATGGAACTCCCTTTCTCCAATTTTGTATTACAGATTTATTTAAAGGAATGACTTCAGGTTTACCTAACATTCCTGTTCCTATTATAAAATCAAATCCATCATTCATATATTTAGTTAAATTTCCAACAGACATTCCATCAATTATTCCTCCAGTATTTTGTAAATCTAGTCCCCTGGCTCCAGATTTTAATTCAAAATTATAATATGGTTTTTTTCCTGTTGGCTGATAAAATGGCGATGCAGTTTGTGGATTTGTAGTATATAATCCACCTGGTTTATTTAATGCATCTGTGCCTACCCTTCTCTTAAAAGAATTTGGACGAGTTAAATTTTTAATATTATCTAAAAATCCAGTTAAGTTTAATTTGTTAATTGTTAAATTAGGATCTGGAGAAACATGTTGTAATGGCATAGCTTTATCTATTTTTATAACTTTCATTGTATTATTATAACCTTTAAAATTTTTATAAAACGATGTAGCATCAATTTTGCCGGCAATTAACTCGTCTAAATATTTATCTAAATTTAAATGAGGAAATTTTTTAATCATCGACTCTATTACTAACATTTGTCTTCGTATCTTACTTTTATATTTAACTACTACTTCTAAAATCTTTTTTATTTGACTTAAAGAATATTTAGTTCCTGTTTTTAAACCAAATCCTATAGCTTGTTTCACACCAGGAATTGATCCTATAATAGGTAGAGCAGCAAATATAGTAGATATAGTTCCCATTAATTTGTCACCTTTTTTAAAATATAAAGCAGCATTTGTTAATTCTAATCCAATGGCCATTGGCATACCGCCTGGTATCGCAGATGTTATTAAAGCTGATATGTCTATTAAAAGATGATCGTTTTTTTTAATCCATTCCATTACATCTGTAACAAATGGACTAATAGTTTTTTCTATAGATGTTGCTGCTTGAGCAGATGGATATGCAAAATTCATACTAGGAATTTGTTCATTTAATATGTCTTTAAGCTTTATCATGCTTTTACTCGTAGCCATCGTATTGGCGAATTTGTATTAGAACAAATTTGTTTTTCTAAATATATTTCATTTGATAACCCTTCTTGTGCAGGTTTACATTTAAAAATCTTTTTTGAAAATTTATTTAATATTTTATTTAATCCAGGAGCGCTAACACCAGCTGCTCCATATACAGTAACTCCTAATACATTCGCAGCATGAACTAAAATATTAAGTTGATCTGCACCATAACACGCAGTAAAAAATACATTGGTAGAAGAATTAATTAAATCTTTACACGCTATTAATAAAGCTTCATCATAATTATGCCATTTTTTAGATCCATCTTCATATTCAAAATCTCGACCACGTAATTGATCCTTTTCAGAAGATCCTATTAATTTTGTACCAGTTGTTGTTCCATGTGAGCCAATAACTAACTCTTCTAGATCAGAAACTCCTAGATCTCGTAATTCCATAACATATTGAATTGCATCTTGTATAGAAGTAAAAGTTTTTGTAACAAGACCTAAACGAACGAATAGTCCAGACAATGCATTTTCTATTTTTGTATCATTTGCAAATACAATACGAAGCTTTTTAATTTTTGAAGGATCATCTGTTTGAACTACTTGTTCTTTTTCTTTTAATGTTGGAGTATTGTCATGTCCACATTTATGACACACATATAAGTCAGCTCCGCCATCTACAATTTTCCAATTCCAATCACAGTTACCACATTGTATTCTATTTCCTGCAATTATTTCGTTTAATATGTCTTTAAGCTTAATCATTTTTTGGTGGTAGTTTTACCCCAATTCTTTGCTCCCGTTTTTCTGCATTTAACTAATGCTTGGGACGCGCGGGCTGATGGCCAAATTTCATACCTAGATTTTACTTTGTGATAACATGCGTCTCTTTTGGCGTTTTTCTTTTTCTCTTTTATTGGTATTACAACTTCAGCTTTCTTAGTTCTTTTACCCATTCCAACCCTACGCTTTTTAGCAACTTCTTTTTTCTTGTTAACTTGACTCCATGTTTTTGGACTTTTTTTAGAAACTTTTTTAGATGGCCGGCATTTGAATACTCCTTTAGATTTAGAGCTACCACATGGATTACCATGTTGATCTGTCCACTTTTCTTTTGCCCATCTTCTTAAATCTTCGTCAATGTCTGTTTCATACATTCTCATTTGATCTGGATCTGAAAATCCTTCATCGGGTAATTTAGATTCTTTTTTAACACAATTAGGAACACGTTTTCCATATTTTTCTTTAGTGCCTTTTTTTTCGAATCCCTTCCAACAGCGAGTGCCTTCATCTAATAATATATCTTTGAGCTTAATCATTTTATATAAATATTACTTTATAATGAATTACCGGTTGTATCTTCATGTTTACACTTTGGACATATTTCGTTAACAAAATATCCTTTAGTAAACCATTTATTTTTGCACTTTCCGCACAGTATGTATGTAAGGATAGTAGTAAACCTTGTATGTTTCATATAGTTATGTTTCTAGATTAGTTTTATCTTTTAAATCCTGCAGGAGAGATTTTTGGAAATTCTTGTAAGATAAAACCACGTATGAATTCTAATTGGTGAAGTAACTGGTCCATTATAGCAACAGCATTTTCTATCATTCCGGAGTTGATACTCGAATCAATTTGATTGTCATACCATAATAATTGTTCAAATTCAATTGAATCGGAAGCATCCATTTCAGAATTAACATAATCAAATATTGTTTCAGCAACTTCATCGTCACTTATTTGCCTTGTATGTAATTCGTCTTGGATATCTATTGCTACTTTCTCCATTTCATTTAATATTTTAGATGCATTTTCTTTTACTTCATCAGGCGCATCTGATCTCATTATTTGCTCAGCATAACCTGATATAGCAGTTTTTGTATTGCCTGCTTCAAAGTTATTGAAAAATTTAGCAAATTCCTGACGTGTTTTACGTCCAATATTTTTTTGTTTAGGAGATCCTGGAATTTGGAATCCTATTTGTTCTATTAATATGTCTTTGAGTTTAATCAATTCTAAATCTTTAAAATTATTTAATATTCTTTTTTCTATTGGAAATTTCATATGAATCTAAAACATTCCTAGGTTCTGAAGTTGTACAATCTCCCATACAACTAACTGAAATATTCCAATCTATATCGCCATCATTCCAATATTTCTTATAGCCACCATCTGGTGCACCAGTATCTCCAAACTGATAACTTAAAGTGTTAATTTGTTTTCGTATTCCGTCAAAGTATGCAACGCACGCTTTACCACCATAATCACTACTAATAGTTGCAACACTTCCTATAAAATCTGCCATTATTGAATTTAATAATCTTCCGGATTCATTAGGAAAAGATTTTCTTATTTCGTTTTGCAATATTCTAAAAATTCGTCCGTCTAATGTAAATTGACCTACCGCTTTTTGTATGCCTTGAGCAATTGTCATTAATGCACTTTTTTCAGTGCTATATTTAAAATATAACATTTCAATTGCATCTGTGATTGAAAATGTAGCTGCAGCTGCTGAATCAACCTTATTTAATTCTTTTTTCATATCTTGATGCATTCGAAAGATTAAATCCTTAACTGCTTCTACACTTCCGTTAATCTTTGGTGCATGATATTTGTCACTAGCAAAATTTCCATCAGGTGAATTAAAATCTCCGGAACCTTTCATTAATTTAATCACCCCCATCTTTAATGCTATAGCTCTACATGATTCGGTTTGTTCTTGATCACCCATTACTGCTAATGCATATAATGGAGTTATAATTGATTTTAACTGTCCTAAATATTTTCTAAGACTTGTACTAGGTATAGCTGCAGCTATGTCTGATTGTTTTAAATCTTCTGCAGTTTTTTTACCTCTTTTTAATGCTATTTTGTTTAATAAAGTTTTAACTGTATTTCCTACACTTTTTAAACTTAATTCATTTAATTGGCGTTCTGGTAATAATTTTTTTAATTTAATCATATTTCTATTCCAAAGTTTAAAATCATTATTTTTAATTTAGGAGATCCTGGAATTTGGAATCCTATTTGTTCTATTAATATGTCTTTGAGTTTAATCAAATGTTTTTGAGTTTAATTATTTATTTTTCAAGTCTATTATTCCTTGAGCTAATTTATCAATCATTGCTTTAAATTCTGGATCATTTTTATATCTATCTTGAGCTATATCATTTGAAGATCGCATAAATTTTTTTAATTCTATAGATATATATTTTATTGATTTATTTATTTTATTTTTAAATAATTCTATTTCTCTTTCTGATTGAGCTTCTCGTTTATCTATCATTGCTTTATATTCTGGATCATTTTTATATCTATATAGATGTTGGTCTGCTACAGATTGAAAAATTTGTTCATCAAGATTTTTAGTTTTAAATCTTTTCATTGATTCTTTTAAATTCATATTTCTACTCCAAAGTTTAATATCATTATTTTTAATTTAGGCGAAGTTACTATTTCTAATATAGTTAATGTACCTATTCTAATATTAATTTCAAATACGCTTTTTTTGTTATATGCTTTCCAGCTATTTATCCAATTCATGATGAGGTTCCCCATGATTTTAATGTATCCATTTTTGCTTGATCTGCATCTTTTTTGTCTTGATCAAATTTATCATCTTCAATTTTAACTTTTTCCCAATGCTCTTCTGCATCTGGATTTAATATTATTTTAATATTACCAAATCTTCTTTTGGTTCTTTCTTTCCAATTTTCCAATGACTTCATATCTCCAATAATTGATGATGTATCATTTGGATTAGGAAAACTTAATCCATCTCTATAATATGGGCCTTCTTTACCATCTGGTTGCATTCTGTTGAAATGAACATCATTATAATAATCTTTGACTCTAAACATTTTTACAAGATCATCAAATTTCAATTGATCTAAATTAATTTCTTTATAATTTAAATTAACGTTACCACCAGCTCCTCCAGGAAGTGGATTTCCGGTCTTTGGATCTCTATTTAAACCTTGAGCCAAATCTGTCGCAGATGCATCAGGAAGTTGTTGTTCTAATAAATCTTTTAATTTAATCATGATCCAATTTTCTTTGGCATTTTTTGTAATTCAATTAACATTTGACGATTAATTTTTACAAGTTCTTCTAATAATTGTAATTGTTTTTGACTTGTAGAAACAAATTGACGTCCAGAATCTTGTTCAGAAATATTTTTTGTTCCGATACGTTTCATGTTTTTTTCTAGTTCATTCATTTGAGTATCCTTGAATTTATTAATAAATATAACGTTAGTACGATAGTTCGCTAGTACGTACGTCCTTCCAGGCCATACTATTGATTACGCTTTCGCATTTCTTCTAATAGGTACACAATGATCATCGGCCATAACAGCAAATTAATTATCACAGTTGCCGTGTCTAATTCATCTTCCGGTAAAGTGTATACAGAATATTCTAGTATTAAAATCCATACTAAACCTATACCTAAGTATATTCCTATCCATTCAATCATTGCTAATATATTCTAATCCATGCATGGCAGCATATTGCATTTTTAAAAAATCTTGATCTTCCGGCTTAGCTGTTGCCCATTGCCAAGCCAATGTACTTTTTATGCTTTCACATTTATTTTGTAGCTTTAGGCAAGAACGTTCTAGATCCAATTCCGAATATTCTATAGAACTTAAATCTATGTCATGTTCTTCGGCTTTCACAATCAACCCTAGTATGTCTTCAGATTCGTATAACTTGTTGATTTCACGAAATTGTTCAGTTGATCCTCCAACATCCGGGTGAGTGTGTTTGCTTAATTGCTTGTATAAATCTTTTGATCCGGAATTTTTTGTAGAAGGAGACTTGCTTGACGATTCATGTTGAGATATAGATTCTTCCGGTGATAATATATTGTCTTCGGATTGTTTGCTTCGGAATGAAGAGTCAAATTTAGTTATATAGTCTTGATTTATTTCATCTAGCTCAGAATATTCGGCATGAAGATATTTGTACTTATATAACCATTTACGAAGAGACATTGAGTTTAATATAAATATTATTTTCGGTGAAGTTTCAATGCAAGGTATACATTGCTATATATAATAGAAGATAATATTATGAAACAATATATTATAACATTTTCAATGTAAGGCCTAGCTAACAGCGTAAATGCTCCTAAAGCGAACATCTTAACGCCTAACGATCCATATACTAACCCAAACCCTAAATGAGGAAACCGCTTATATAAGAGCAATACGCTGCGGGTTATGCCTATCACGAAGCTAGATGCTATTATGCCATATATTAAAGAGTCTATCATGTTTATATATATTATACTGAAATACTTTATATAATCAAAGAAGTATGAACTTTTTATTTAGTAGGATACGAGGTATATGACTCATGTCCTCGAACTAAGCGGATCCGACGCGTCGTGGCCTTGTCATGATATGAACTTCTAGGGGTAGTATGGGTGATTTTACGTTCTATGTGACTTTGCCAGGCACTCTGCTTTTGTGGAAACCTTTTGGTGCTACACGATAGGGTGATTCCGTATAAACACAGAATCGAGATTAGGATGGTACTTTTCATATATTATTAAATATAATATGTACTAGAATGTATATACGCTGTATATCTAATAAAGAGCACCTATATAGCAAAAAATCTATGCTCACAATAATTTTTGATATAACACCACCTTCTTCTAGATGAGGGGGAGGGGTTTTAATGAAACTCCCCCCTACCCCCCTATTTAGCCCCCTATAGCCCCCGGTTTGACCCACCCTCCCCCTAGTTCTACCCCTTAGACCCCTAACCCCTACCCTATACCCTTAGAACGTAGAATAGACCCGGGGTCTTATTAAAAGGAGTCCCGAGTCTATCCTTGCCCTTGCTTATGACTTATATATAATATAGTCCAGGCGTCTTGTTATAATATATAATACTATACTGCTATTGCGTGTATCCCAGGTATAGGACACTTCTCTATCTTAGTATATGCTTTACCTTCTACGTCTTGTTTAATATAGAAGAACGAATCAATATTATCATAATGTATTCTACCTCTCGTTCTCTTACCAAACATGTCATGCTTATAATAGTCTAAGCTATTCTCTCCTATACGTCTAACTGATACTAAGTCATTGAATACATACTCTCCTGTCTTGCTATGTGTATGATACTTTATTAAATGCATAAAGCCTGAACTAGGACTTATTTCAAATTTATATACATAGTCGTCGCTATAATGTCTATGTGTCTTCTTAAAGGTGAAGTACATACCTGCTTCTATATTTTCTTTTATCTTCATATCCGTATTATTTATTTAAGTTAACGTTACCAATATTCTCTGCTAAGTTTTGAAGAGCTTCGTCTTCAGTCATATTCCATCGACTCATTAAGAAGTCTACTAACTCTTGGCCTACTAATTGTTTTTCATTGCTCATATCTCTTATTTTTTATTTATATAAATATAAGGCAAATAATCCGTAAGTCCTAATCATTTGCCTATTATTTTTAAAAAAGTTTTAAGCCTTAATAATCTGCTCCGCTACCATTCCTTCAGCGTTCTCAAATCCCATTGCGCATATTCTACAAGCTTTGATAAAGGATCTTAGATTAATCTCTACTCCATCATACTTCTTCTCCAAGCCTTTCATTATTTCCAAAGCCTTATCCTTAACCTCATTGGGAATCTTAGTTTCAATCTGATCTTTCAAGTCATCTATTCTTTGGAACATTTGCTTGGTATTCATACTAATATCACTTACAAAGGATCTACTTTTAATAGCGTCATCTAATTTGCTTTGAGATATATTAGAGATAAAGATTATCTTACCGGTAAACTCAAAGTGTCTAGGAACTGGATCACCATAGGCATCCTTCAATGGCTTAGTACTAATATAGCTAAGCTTTCTAGTGTCATAGCTATCCAATGCAGCCTTCAACATATTAACAGCATCCATGTCTTTGAATACACTATCACAATCGTCTAACACAATTATCTTATCGCTATTCTCATAAAGCGTTACAAACAATCCTGCTGCGGTAGCTCTACCTTTGAAATGAACAAATTGCTTTGCTTCTTCTAATCCCATATCAGTTAATGTCTTCTTAACCAAATACGTCTTACCCAATCCGGCACCTCCTGTAATAACTAAGGACGGCTGAATACCTCTACCTACCATCTTAGTAAGTCTTTCCAAGTTATTAAACATAACCTTCGGATCTCTTTTCTCCACTACTGACATAAAGCTTAGCTTCTGCGGCTCATTGCTTTTGTAATTGGTATTATGCATTCTGCTTACTCTACCATTACCATTAACAACTAGCAACTCTTTATTCTTTTCAGCGTTTCTAATTTGTATATATCTTATTAAGTTTTCTGGAGCTATGCTCCCGGTAGCTACATTCTTTGCTACTAATTTGCCATCTATCCTGGCCGGCTTATAAATGTTATTCATATCTCTAATTTTAAATTATACTTAAATATAAGGAAAATATCCGTGCGTGTCAACCTTTTTGCAAGAAAAGTTTAAACTTTTTTTCCTATTAGAATACTAACAAATCGCAGGCCATCTCACCGGTACCTCCGCCGTTCAGGGTAATTTCGTAATTCGGATCCATTCCGGATAACATTACGTCATTCATCAGTTCGTCTACCGTTGCGAACTCTTTATCATAATACTTAGCACATAAACTATACATATCTCTATTTTTTAAATTATACTTAAATATAAGGTAAATTCTGATAGGATCCTAATCTTTTACCAGAAAAGTTTAAACATATTTTAATAATTTTTCTATGCCGGGTACTGCCTTAAGAGCCTTTTCTGCCTGTCTAACTAATTGTCTAGCTCTTTCGCCTGTAACATTTAACTCCTCAGCTATGTGCTCCATATGCATTGCGTAGTCTCTACCAATACCATAAAACATCATAATAGCTTCTTTTTGCTTTGTCTTAAGACTACTCAATGCAATTGCCAATTGTGTCTTTAAGTCTGAGCTATCATGTTCTGGCTTCTCCTGCTCTCCTGGAAGATATCTATCTGCATAAGTCTCACTATCCTCATCATCACCTACTTTACTTGAAGTGGATATAGTTCCAAACTTTTTGCCTTCTGTCATAGTCTTATGTGATGGTATCCTTACCACTCTGCTTAAGTCATTGAGACACTTTTGTAATTCAGCTCTCACATACCATACTGCAAAGCTAATAAATTTAACACCTCTAGTTGGATCAAATCTCTTTGCTGCTTCAAATAATCCTAAGTTAGCAAATCCTATTAAGTCTTCTAATTCAATACCCATTCCCTGATATTGCTTAGCTACTTGGACTGCAAATCTCAAATTAGACTCAACCAATTTATTTTGTGCTTTCTTATCTCCAGCTAAAGCTTTAGTTGCTAATGCCGTTTCTGTATCTCTATCTAATAAAGGAGCCTTCTTAATTTCTCCCATATACTTTTTGACGCTAGGTGTATCCGTCACCACCGCGCCAGTCGT